>TARA_R110001592_G_scaffold73527_3_pt1 | contig 41171 bp, 43 predicted proteins | sample TARA_R110001592 | Tara Oceans TARA_R110001592 (sample SAMEA4398387) | marine metagenome | biome: Polar Biome; feature: [SRF] surface water layer (ENVO:00010504); material: water (ENVO:00002006), including particulate matter (ENVO:01000060) such as... | depth 5 m | reverse complement strand
AATTTGCCGACGCCCCCGCAGAGCAGGAGCAAGCACCGGAGCAGGGTCCACCAAATCTGGAACCCGTTGAGGTGGTTGAAGGCTTTGATAGTGGTGGTCAACCGTTAGACTAATGATACAGAGGAACCAACCCAGCCCCCAGAGGCAAACAGTTTTAACATTCGTTTCCCCGAATGTTCAAGACTCATTGTTTTTTGAAACTATTGATGCCCAAAGGGTTGGGAAAGTTCCCCCTACTTACGGAACGGCACACCCCGATACGGATAAGTTCCCCGATCATACGCTTGCGTATGTGAAACAAGCTGACCCGAATGGGCAGCTTTACTATTACTATTACGCCAATACTCGGGCCTCACAGGACGAGTATAACTTTGAATACTCACAAGCAAGTTTAGGTGACACTAAGTTTGATACTGTTGTAAGAACGTATGTAAGTTTAAGGTCTGAGTTTAAAGAAGATGAAGCAACCCTTTTAGCTGGGGCTGCAATGCCCACAGCCCCAGCCGCAGCTAACTTCAGTGGTAAAGGTTACATTTTGATGACACGCGCTCAAAAGAGATTGGGAGACCGTGAATTAGATGGGATATTTGTCGTGGAACAAAGAACTTATTTTGTCCGGAAAGTAATGGACACGCTAAGATGGGATGATGTTTCACATCGCAATTTAAAAACATCTGTTAGTTTTAAGTATGATGGAGAAATAGTGTCGGGAGACACTATCAACAATGTGCTCGCAGACTCGGATCATGCGTATTGGGCTCCTTCGCTTGTTACTGATCCACAGAACTCTAGTATAAAGATTGCAAAATATCGAGAGGGTAGCCAAATTTCTTCGGATTGGATCCAGATTGTGCGAACTGAATTAATTGCCGGAGTTGCAGATGGAGATGTTCTTAGTGTGGATTCTTATTTTACTACCCTCGATCATACGTTTCCACCTGTTCTTTCTTCAGTAGATATTGCGGATTGGGAAAGACAGGACGGGCAATTAGAGACTATGCCTACGTATGAGATGAACCCAGAAGGTTATTCGGGACCATGTAAGGCTAGAATAGACATTAAATGGAGTGCGACCCCTCATCAGGGGCTGCAAGCTTTTAGTATGGAATCACAATCTTTCAGGATAGTTACGCCCTATGTTAGTCTATCAATCCCACCGTGTCTAATGAACGGAGGTTCATTTAATATTGCAACCGGAACGGAAGATCCTGTTTACAGCGTTAACACATATACTAAGGAAATTCCTGTAACTTCACCCCCATTCTGGCCTACTAGTTTGGTTACACGCGATAAACAAGAACCGGCAAAAGGAGGATATATCAGAACTACGTGGACGGTTTACAGCCCTACGCCTGCACCTAAAAACTGATAATGGCTAAAACTAAAAAAAATTATTTTAGACGCTTTGTAGATACTCTTAGAGGTGGTGATATTGAGGCAGAGGATTTAGAAGATCGAATGGATACGCCCTTGGAAACGGTCCAAGAAGTTCCGCTTGAAGAAGCTAAACCATTCACGGCTAACCCTTTAGCAGGGGTGGCCAATATGCCTGAGTCAGTATTTTATACTGGGTCTGCTCGGCATAAACTAGACAATGAACACACTAGATTTATTCCAGAGCAGTATCGACAGGAGCATGAGCCTTATAGATACGACCAAAATGGGGATGGGCAGGTATGTATATCCGCAGCGAATATATATGAAATCCACCCTAAAAATGAAGATGAGCCATCTGTAAAAATACACCCCTTAAAACCGTTAATTATTGGGGCTCCTAGAAGCGGTGTTGTTTATGGTCATTTTGAGACGGATAACCAAGGTAGAATTAAGTCCACGTTTGCTGGGGCATATACGCTAGAAGCAGGGAAAGATCTACCAAAAACTATTTATTTCCGGTTACCTAACGAGGACGATGCAGGGGGCCAAGAAGGCGATTACTACATACCCATCTGTTATTTTAAAGATGGTAAGATGGATAGGCACCAGTTTACCGGAGGTAGGGAGGCTAGATTAATGGGGTCTCTTATGGGGATAAGAGGTCCGTTAATTTGGAACACAGGTTATAATAAACTTAAAAATATAGGTGATGGAAAAAATGTTTATCGTGACCACGTTCTCCCTGCTGACTATAAAGAACTAAGGACAATAAGAGGCCGACGCACTTTAAGTAATACTGGATCAGATACCGAGAGTGATGATTATGAGGATCCGGCGGTATTCTGCAATGATGCGCGTATTAAGGTTAAGTATGCTGGGGAGGGTGAAGCTGGGTTTAACAAAAGTGCAGCAAGTGAAATTGTAGTAACGGGAAACGGTTATGATAAAGAGTGGAAATGTGAACGGACTAACATCCCAACTGGAGAAACTGGCTCTTCTACACGAATAGCCATTATAGAAGATGGTTTAGTAAATTCGGTAAAGGATATACCGTATATCGAATATCCTAGGCAGCAGATACAAACTGTCCCAGTTTTAACGACCCCCACAACAGGTTCGTCTACGACATCAGTGATTAGTGAGTGGTCTCTTAGGTCCGTAGTTCAAAATGTGACAGTCACTAATTTTTCCGATTCCAGCTCTGGTGGTGCTTGGACAGGAGGAACTTCAACTGCTGATAATGTGGTAGTTTCAGCTAGTGTAGGTAATGATTATGTTCGTGGTGCAACTGTGAATTCTAACATGATTCAAGGAACTCCGCATAGCACGATGTGGGCTGGGGGAACTAAAATGACTCTGCCTTGGGTAAACATCAACACAACTGAAGGAAGCTATTGGGTTTTAGGGGCCGCAGTAGCCTTAGACTCTAACGGAGACCCAATCACCACCTCCCCGCCCGCTTCCTACAAGTTTGTCCATGACCCTACTCAAGTAACGGGAGTTACCAGTGCTGTTCAAATAACTAGTGTGCAAGACTGCACGACTACTGGAGCTGGTGTTCAAAGCACGGTTTCAGGGCAGGGAATCGTAGGGACAAATATAACTACTTCTGATTTTGTAACCGCTGTAACTACACAAGACGAAGATAATATGGTCAAATATATAGCTGGTGCTGCGGTGCCATTAGTAAATTCGTCAACTGTAAACGTATATCAGGAAAACCCGCAATGGTCAGGGAAGTTATTAGACGCCGCGCAGGCGCAGACTACGGCTAAGATTTTAGAAGTTCCTGCTTCAGATGCTCCGAAAAGGTGTGATAATCCACCCGATTAGCCCTGCCTTGACTGGCTGAGTTATTTACATTAAAGTAAGTTATGCCTACACTTACCGTAGCTGGAGTTGAAGAAGCTTTACACCCCTATAAATCTGTAGGTTCTTCTTTTATTCAGCAATTAAACCTTATTCTCCCAAGGCTATACGCTATGGGTATGTGGAGAGACCTGACGTATGAAACAACTATTTCGTCTACTGACCAGAACTTTACTCTTCCTGAAGAAGCGGAATCCGTTCTTTCTGCTTTGATAGATAACGATCCTGCTATGGCAAGGTCTCAATTTCATGACTATCGGTTAACTGGGCGTAGCAATGATGGAACTACATTGGCTAATTATGGGATTGTTGATGATGGTTTTTCTCCCACGATTAATGAATTAGAGGCCGATAAAGCCTACAATATTTTAATTACCCCTATTGCTCCGGACACTACAATACCACGAACGTCTACTGATTTTATTTCAATAACAGGTCTTAACAACTCTAGCTCTCCAGTCATCCATACTTACAAGCCTAATCTAGATACGGCAACGACTGTCGGATCTCCGAATATAACTTCTTCACTTGAGTTCACATCGATCACTGAAATTCGTAATGGGGATTCTTCTTTAGCTACTCCAGTAAAAGTGCAGGCAGTCAATGTAAGTAATACGTCCGAAACATTAGATCTAGCTGTTGTTCAGGAAGCTAACAAAGTAAATGCATATCGCCGATATAGGATGGGTAATGACTCATCTAATACAGTTAAGAAGACGATGCGGCTACTCCTTAAAAGGAGCTTTAAGCCACTCATAAACTCATACGATGTCGTTCGTCCAAGTAACCTTAATGCTTTAAAGCACGGCTTGCTTGGTTCTGTTGCTGAAGACAACGCAGATTTAGAACGAGCCACCTATCATTGGCAGGTTTGTAGGCAACTTTTAGAAGAAGAACAAGACGCCTATCGAGGCGCCGCCAAACCTGCAGTTAAATTTGATCCTTCCGGATCAGGATCGAGAATACCTAACGTAATGTAACCATGCTAAATTATATCCTAGAAAACCGAGACAGTCTTATTTCAATTGCCACTGCTGTGGTAGCTGCTGCCTCCGCAATTTGCGCCCTGACTCCCACACCTAAAGATGATGGCATTGTCCGTAAACTATACCTCATACTTGAATGGGCGGCGTTAAATGTCGGAAAAGCGAAGAAATGATTAAAGTAATTGTTGCGGCACTACAAGCCTACGTATCCTACGTAAAATTAAAACACCGAAGATTTGTGTATGAACTGGAAGATGAAATTGATGAGCTTGCTGCCGATGGTAGCCCTGCTGCAAAGCTGCGGCTTGCGCGGATTGCGAAACGACTCCACCGTGAACTCAAGCGCACTGTATGACCCACCCACGATTACTTTAATTGAGGGAAAAACATACCAGTTTAGTGAAGGTGTTGTAGTGGGGCGTGATGACCACAAATTTCACAGTGATTATAGTTATCGTAGAGCAATCATTATTGGATCAAAATGATGAAAGACAGTTTAATAGTCCCACTTGTAGGCGCAATTTCTCCAGCAGTTGCGGTAGTTTTATCTTATCAAGAGCAGCTTGAATACTGGCTCCGGATCCTGTCTCTTGTTGGGGGCATCGCGGTCGCTGCTGTAACAATTTACAAAATGCTAAAGAGTAAATGATTGGAATCGCGATAGGCCATTCACGATACGGGGATCAGGGTGCATGGGACATTAACTCTGTTTCTGAAAGAGAGTTCAATAATGGTTTGATCCCATTAATAACAGCTATGCTTAAAGTGCCTTATGTAATCTACAATGATTACAAAGCATCTAGTTATGTTGGGGCTATGAATTATGTGGCTCGGAAGATGAAGCGGGATGGTGTGACTGCTTGTGTTGAATTGCATTTTAATTCTGCTAGTCCTAAAGCGACTGGGCATGAGTGGTTACATTGGGAGACTAGTCGCGGAGGTAAAACACTAGCTACTCAATTTAAGATCGCTATGGATAAAGCTTATCCGGAACTAGCTTCTCGTGGTTTAAAACCTAAAAAGAAAGGGAGCAGAGGCTCATTATTTTTGCGGAAGACTCCATGCCCTGCCGTAATAGCGGAACCGTTTTTTGGATCCAATAAAAACGATGTAGCACTTATTCATTCCGATATTTCTAAACTAGCTGGTGTATACGCGGCAGGTATTAATTCTTATTACGGATAATGTCTTTACCTAAAACAATACGTGTCGCAGGGCAGACAATTAAAATTTCCCGAAAAAATCTTTCGGATGATGATTGTTATGGTTTCTACAGCCACGAAAGAAAAATCATATTTATCCATAATAATTTAAGTGCTCGTGACACCTTAACGACGTTGAGGCATGAGCTTATGGAAGCTTCATTGTGCATATCAGGTGTAGGCTTTTGTGAGACATTTGAGCAAGAAGCTGTAGTCCGTTGTATGGATGAAGTTTTTTTTCCCGCCTATGAGCGATTGTTAAAACGATTAGAATGAGTAGAAGAAAATTACCCCCACAATTCTCTAGGGCTAAAGGGATGCTTGTGTTCACTCCAACGGGTGACGATATTAAAGAAGCTTTTGAGCGTAGTGAATCGTTGGGGGTATTGCCCAATTCATTTACTAGAGGTATGGGGAGGATGACAGGTTTTATAGGCGAGATTGCTTTTGAACGATTGTATCCCCAAGCTGATTATGTTGGGGACACTTCGTTCACACATGATTATGTCTTAGGTAAAAAAACAATAGACGTTAAATCCAAGAGCTGCACGTCGATACCACAACCTGATTTCACAGCTTCAGTTAATTGTAGAGCTAACAAGAAGCTACAAGCAAAGGCATATTTCTTCACAAGAGTTAGCAAAGATTTTTCCACTGCTTGGCTTCTTGGATGGGCTACAGCCCGAGCTATTGAAACTAAGGCTAACTATAAAAAGCGTGGTGAATCTGATGGGCATGGATTTAGGTATAAAGTAAACGGTTACCATGTCCCTATATCGACACTCCGACGAGCTTCTTCGTTGAAATAGCCTCGTCAGCATCTATGTCGTAGGGCTGCGTAACATTAATTATCCAAACTTTACCGGATCCTTTTCCAATAGATTCAATAGGTCTTACACTGGAATCGGACTTACCTACATCTTCTAAGTGAGATAACCCGTTACGAACAAACTCTAATTTATTAGAAGCCCCTAGAGATCGGCCATTGTTGTATGTGTGGAGGGCTACTTGAAATTCTGTGATAGTCCCACGCCATTGGGCCATCTCTGAATTTTGTTCTCGGCACGCTTTCGCAAAATAATCTATTAACTCGGCAACTTGTGATCGGCTGGAGTTATCGTAAGCGGCGTAAGATATACTGCGATCAATAAAGCTTTTTACCCCAAAGCGATCATCATCGATAACGCCTTGTGGGGGTTTCCAATCAATTAAAAACTTAGCAAATGCGGGTAACTCCTCGTCAATAGTTGCTTCAAGTTCTTGTTTAGGTGGGAATTTAAACGCCGCTTGAGCTACTTTAAAAGCCATTATCTTATCTCTATTACTAGAATCCATGGTGGGCAATACGCTCATAGAGTTAGGGTCATCATTCAGACTCAGTATAATTCGACCTGCCCATGGGAGTGTGACAGCGTCTGCGTATTTAGCCATGAATTGAATCTTTGGGTTTGCTACCCCTCTTTTAATTAGTTCTGTAGCCTTACGTTGATCTTGGAAAGAAGCTGCTGAAACAGTATCATCGATCACCCAGCAAGCAGCTCGGCCTAAATCTTTATTAAATTTTGTTCCACCAGATAGGTAGTCACTAGCATCAGCAAAACCACCTACGAGTGCCGCGATAATTTTATTAGACATTAGTGTCTTCCCTCGTTTAGCGGGACCAACAAGAATACACGCTTGCCCTTGATCTTCTCTGTTATTTAAGAAGGCTTTATAAAATCTTTGTAGCCAAGCAAAAAAGTAATACTTAGTTCTAATCTCTTTTGAATCTACAAAGAACTGATCAAAAAATTTATTTAAGAAGGGCCATGCTAAAATGTCCCCATCTTCTGCTGGATGAATTGGTTCTACGGTAGCACTGTTAAGAATCTGCATACCATTAAAAGGGACAATTCTTTTGTTACGTCTGAAAACAACAGGGGCGATTTCGTCTATTCGATTCTGATTACTTACCAGAATTATGGCTGAATCTACTTCGGAAACAAATTCGCCTTTCTTAGGTTTGTTCTTAAATCCTCTCTGCCTTAGCTCTAGAACAAGCTGATCTCTTGGGATAGTTTTTGCAGTCCCGTCTAATTGTTTAAAAAACTGTTTACCATTAAACCAATACTCATCCAAAAGATTACCCATCTTTTGTTCTTCAAAATCTTTTACAAAAGAAGGGCCAAAAATATCACGCCATGTCATCCAACCTTTATCACGATCAGAGTATACAACCATCCCATCTTCAAACACCTGACACCCTTCTCGCTCAATCCCGTCATCTAACCAAAACAAAGGGCCACGAGAACCCACCTCAAAATCACCGATCCACCTATCTGGAAATCTTTCTTGAACTTCTTTACTAATAATTTCTATTGGGATGGATGTGTCTTTAGACTCAGGAGGTTTTTCTTTTGCCGCTTTGAATAAAGCTGTTTGAACTATTGTGCTAGGTATAAACCCACCCATGTTTACCCAGTCAGACCCTAACTCAAAATATTGAGATGCTTGTTCTGATTTAGAATCATACCCCGCTAAGATTTTGTTAAACTGTAAGACCGATTTAAGTTGTTTAAAGAATGCTGCTACTAACGAATGGTGGATAGAAATAGGTTCTTCAAACTCCATTACTAATCTAATATACCCACTTTGTGTTCTTGTCCTCCATGTGGGTAATGCTTTCTCACATTTTGATTTAATGATGTCATCGATATTATTCCAATCAGGTGGCGCATCAAAATCCAAAACTAGTCCGTAGATCTTTGCTATTTTGTTTTCCCCCTCAATTCTTGAGGTCGGGGTCAAGCCCTCAAACAAAGAATAAAAACAATGCTCTGTATCTTTCTTAGCACACCATTCACGGTATTTAGCTTTAGTTGAGAAAGTAGGCTTATTAGCTAACTTAATTTCAGACGGGTCATCAGTGCTTTTGCACCGCTTATCTTTCAGGTTTTTGATGTATTTGTATTTCATGTTTATTTTTCGTAGCGTGTTAAAATTGAGCCCTCCGCATCAAGTGGGATATCTGGGATCCATTCAGGGGGCGTTGACATAATTGAGGTTACTTCTTTTAAAGTGTGTTCGGCTTCTTTTTCTGATGTCTCTATAACAAGCTCATCGTGGACGTGCATGATTATTTTATAGCCTGCTTTATCCACTCGTAGAAGCATATCTGAAAAAATATCTCTGGCTAAGGCTTGTGACGCATTCTCAGCTACTAGGCCACCCCATAGTCTAACATCTACGTGCCTACCATTTCTAGGGACTTTAGCTAAATATTCTTTTGGGCCTCGATTACTTTTACCATACCCTTCTCTAATCACGCCATAGTTCAAAACTCTTCCGTTTGGTAATTCAACTGTAAACTCTGTATGTAGCGTTTTATTTACTTCATTCGCCCCAGCAATATCTTCATTGTATTCGTTCCACAGGTTTTTTACTTTAGACATTTTCGATCTATACCGCTGAACGCGCGTTGCAGCTTCGGCTTCTGGGATGTTTGACATACTCGCAAAACGAGAAACTCCAGCGCCATAACCACAACCTAACACCATTGTTTTAACATCGTGCCGTAGTTGTGGGTTTTTCTTCTTAAGGACTCCTTCGTCTTCGGACCATAAACCGAAACGTATTGCAAAAGCCTCATATATGTCTGAAGTTAAGGCAATTTCCGCAAGCATTTCTTTGTCCCTAGCTAACCAACATAATGTCCGCACTTCAATCTGGGACAAATCAACAACTACAAGTCTCTGGTTTTTCTCTGGGCAAATTAAATGCCTTAAGTTTACGCCAAATAAATCACTCCTAGGTAAATTCTGTAAATTCAAATTGCCGCCGGACCCACTAAACCGCCCAGTGTGTGCTCCAAAATACATACACCCACCGTAAAATCTTTTGTCTGGTAGTGTTGCGTAATCAAAGCTCTCTAGTTTCTTTTTTAAAGCATTAATTCTTCGCCAATCTTTAACCGCCATAATCCATTTATGGTTCTGCCCATTTTCTTCTAGCCATTTCTGAGCGTCATCATCTGTTTGCGCTAAACTAGTTGGGGGTTCTAAACCCACCAACCTACACTGAGCATCAAAAGCAGCTCGACTTAATAGAGGTTTATCCCCAACCCATGGGATATTTTCTTCTGCTTCAAATAGAGCTTGTTTAATAGTGACGAGTTGCGATTCAAGAAGAGCTGTATCAATAGGGATACCTGTTTGCACAATCTTACGGTTGACTCTACTAATCTGTCTTTCTGATTCAGGCCACTTATCTGCGAGACTTTCCCACAATTTCAGGCAGAGCACGCTATCCTTTAAAGCATACTCGCTGACTTCTTCTTTAAAATCATCGTCCATTTCAGACCACTTCTTACCAGACATATTGTCGCGAGTGCTCTTATCAACTTTAATTCCAAATAGCACCGAAGTTGATCCTTTGAGAGATCTTGGTAATCTACAATATGCGGCTAAGTCTGCTGTGCAGTACCATTCCGAGGGTGAGCATTGATCCCACCAACCCTTGGAAACACCATACAAGAACAAGGTCTCATCGAAAGATGCGTTGTGGGATAATACAATGTTATCATTTAATAAGGACCAGTTAAATTCTTTGGGGTGCCCAACATAACTAGTTCCCTCATTGCCCACCACGGAAACCATGTAAGCATCAAATTGTGGGTGTGCAAAATACCCAACAGGACCGAAGGTTTTTATGCTACACTCCTTGTCATAGTAGGACTCAAAGTCCAAAGCAAAAATTTTTTGAGACATATAATTAAAAAGTAGCCCCGCCCCCCTAACACACACTACAACAGGGGGACAGGGCATTTAACCAAGAGCTTTTATGCGGTTACTCTTGAGGTGATGAACGTGACCAGTCAAATAAGGGACCGCCGCAATACCAAATTGTTTATTCTACAACTTCAAATTCAGATTGCTCTGGCGTGTTGCTTAGGTTTTCATTTAACCCAGCAAGTAGAATTCTATTGGCTTCAATTGCTTGATTAGTATCAACTAAAAGTTGTTCTAGTTTTACAATGCTATCATTTAATTGATCGACCTCTCCTTGGAAGACCTGTCTTGGATCTAAACTCATTGTCCTAAAAACCCTTCTACAAATTCTACGATATCGGCTGATGAATTATCGGCAGACACACCGAGCATTGGGGCATACCATGAGTATTTTCCACGACTCAATAGAGTGCTTTTAAAATTCCACTCGCGTGTATGCAGCGGAGTCTTACGATTAAATTGTGCGAATGTGTATAGACGTTTAAAGGTTTGTCGATAAGCATCCTTTGCGGTATTGATTTTACCAATCGCGTAGAAATCTTTTCCAATAGGTAGTGGATATTTTTCTGGCTCATCTCCTTTTGGATCACCTTTAAAAAGCAGTGTAATTTCCGCAAATTCTAAAAGATCATATGAAGAATCACTGGCTAAATCTTTTCTCTCTTCTTCATTCCATGCAATCCGTGGAACTTCATCTGAGTCAAACTTAATATCCTCACGCCATGCTTTAGAAGCAATCAGTGGGATGACTCTAATATCTTCTTCTGGAGCACCAATGATGTAGGTCTTATCAATCACAACGGAACCATACGGTGCGGGTTCCCCGTCAGGCCCAAAAATGTCTGAAGTTTTTTGGACGATGTTAATCCTCGGGATATCAATATCTGAGGAATCAATGTTAGCACTAAATGGATTTACTACAGCCAGTGCGTTTTCTTCTTTAATTAACTTACTCATGTTTCTTGTTTCTGTTTTTCTTGTTTCTGTTTAATCCCTACGACAATGTGTGACGCGGGGGTGATTTTGTAATGATGCCTGCTGCATCACAAGCCTCAGTAAATTGCATGCTTGCTTTGCGTTTCAACCCCTTGTCGGCCTTTGCTCCAACACAATTACTAACCTTAGCTAGTGGGATTGATACTTGCTCCATTATTTCCTCGATAGTCATGCCATACTCTTTTGCGACTTCAAAGAACTTTTTGTGATCGGTCACACTTTTTCTGCCAGCCATTGTTTTAAGCTGTAGTGTGGGAAATTCAACGCCGTCTTGAGCTAGGGATACGGCACGCTTTTTAAATCTATCAGCCCAGTTAGTAACCATTTTTTGAATCAACCAAAGCTGTTCGATTACTGCGGGATCTTCAACGGAATCTAAATCTACATCAGGCAGAGATGGGTCTAGCTTTTTAGCTACTTCAACTACAATGCCCCCCAAAGCAGGGCAAACATCTTCGTATTTGCAGAATCTACAATTAACATTGGGGGAGAGTTCTTCAAGATTCGGGGTTCCGGATTCCCATTTAGGTCGAACCTTTTCAGCCTTTAGAATTACTTTAGATAGCTCCTCAATTAAATCCTCCAGATCTTCTCGGTAAAATACGTGTGTTAAAATCTCATTCCTTTGTGGTATAAAAAACACAAAGTCTACTGTAGTAACTTCCGGATACTTCTGGAATACTCCGGTTGTATATGCTTTAGCTTGGTAATTATTTTCTGGAGAATCAATAAGGCTTATGCCTGTTTTGTAATCGATTAGACAAGCATCAACATTGTCAAAGACAATTAAGTAATCGCAAGTCCCGTAGGTAGACGTGCCATTCAAAGCTACGTCCAGTTGAATCTCGGCCTGTTCTGCTGTGACACGCCTATTCTCTCTGTAGTTCTTAAGGTATTCCTCTTGATCTGAAACTATCTCTTTGTATATGCTGACCTCTTCATCCGACTGTAAGTTGGAAGGATCCAAGATTTCAATGGCCTCGTGAATACGAGTGCCCATTTCGGCTGCTGCATTAGTGCCACTACGGCCAGTATATCCGGCGCATCCTGCACAATATTTTAAAGAAGAAGGAGAAAACTCGGCGTGCCCCCGATCAGAGTGGTTAGGTTGTTGCATGGGTGGACCATGTCAGACCTAAAAAGTTACTCAAGAACTTTCTTCAATCTTTTTCCCTCCCAAATATATCTAGCGATTAGAAAGGCGTCGATCATTCCGTCATGCGGTTTACGGCACCTCTTATTCTTTAACCAGTTTTCTTCCGGAGCTATTTGTTGAGCTTTGTATAAGGCTGCTTGTTTAGTCATACCCTTTGGAACAAACCCCAAAATAGTTTTTTGCCACTTGTGGACACTTACTCGTGAAATGTCGAAGGTAGACGTTTCAGCCATCCCCAGAATTTTGCCGAAACTTAGAGCCATGGATCTCACGGCTTGTGAACTTTTAGCGTGAGCTAATGGTTCTTCCACAGCTAGGAGAAATGGTGTGTTTAAAAAGTTCAACCACTTCTTTATTTGAGCCGTGTCTACTTCTCTTTTTTTAGCCACCCATATTGTGGGCATCGCTATTTTGTCTATTACAGATCCGTCATGATCTGATATAGCACACAAGCCCCCATCTAATCCGTTATCAACACCAACAATCAAAATAAATTTAATGTAATAATTAAACCATGGCCCTCTTCCGGAACATACACGAATACATTTTTGGGGAGTGCTTGTAAGAAAAATACTTCCTTACCATTGATAGGGTTAACACGGTAAAAAAGACCCTGCAATTTTTTGACTTCAAAGTAAAAGTCATTTTTTACTGTATCTTCTTTCCTAATTATTACTTTAGGATTCTTAATTAAGAGCCGGTCTTTAAATAAATTCATTTCTCTATGATAGACGTGTCTAGGAAACAAGGGGACGAAGGCCCCAGATCTGTTTCGATAAGTTGATTAATAGCCATTCGGGCACCTTCTTCAGATAAACCTTGCTCTTCTTTTAGAATTTCAAGAACTACAGATTGAGAATAACAAGCAGCCGGATCCCCGTTAGCGTGTTCAATTACACCAACTAGAGCACTTTCAAACATGCTGAAGAATATTACTTCTGCAAAACATTCACTGGTGATTGGTTCGCTTGAGAACTCAAAATCCGTTTTAGTCTTTAATCGATCACGGTAAGGATCTTTTTTAGGATCATACTCACCAGAGTAGTTGTTAAAATCATTGATCATTTGGTTCAACATCTATGATAGTTCCAGAACCTCTGTCTGCTTTCTTGTTGTTGAGGATGGAAATATCAATTTGCATCCTACTACCGCCACCCCCTGTCTTAGAATTAAGCCCTAAATTTCTTCTAATTAATTGATCCAATTCGGATAACTCTCTTACGGACTTTGGTCCTTTAAGATTTTTCATACTATCGCGTAGTAATTTGATTCCTGCCGCAGCAATATAATGCTGATATTTTTCAGCGGGACTGCTTTGAGATTCAGCAATCTCTAACATTGATTCATCTTCTTCTACGCGAGCATCATGTTTAGCTCGCAAGATTGCCTCATCTGTCATGTTGTTGAGGTTGTTATCAATGTCTTTCGCCAACTTGTCCCCTGATTCCTCAACCTTTTCAGGTGCAACTAAACCTTGTTTCCTTGCAGGTATGCCACGTTTTTTAAACCACCTGCGAACAGTCGCGGGGTGGACATCAAGTTCTTTAGCGATGGCCGTATTCTTCCAATCTAAATTGTAGAGTTCTACAGCTCGCTCCTGTATGTCTTGATTTGAATTGAAACTCATCCTATTGTGTCCAAGAATTATGGCTTTAAACGATCAAAGGCGCAAGCAGTTACTGGAGCCTAGAGTGGATCCTAAAACAAAGAAGATGGACGTGGGGGGTTTTCAAATTCCTCCGACTAATACTATAACTGCCTTACTGTTTGGTTTTGCAAACCATGAATCTGCGGCAGCTAAAGAATATTATTTCTGGAGGTGTTGTGATGAACTGTGGAACCACGAAGATTTGCCGGAGCCTTTAATGATTCGCCACCCATGGGCCACGTATATGATTCGTGAAGCCATAGAAAATAGATATCTGGCTGTAGGTGGATCCGCGTCCTCTGGTAAATCCCATACGATGGCTGCGTGGGGGATAATTAATTGGTTGAGTCAGCCTGCTGACACACTGGTTCTCATGACATCAACCACGTTGCGGGAGGCACGAAAGAGGATTTGGGGTTCAGTCATGTCTTTGCTATCCGTGATTGACGGAGCACCAATCAAGATTCGGGATTCAATAGGCAATGCCTCCTACATCAATGAGAAGGGAACACTTATCGAACGCGCAGGGTTGTCTTTGATCGCGGCTGAGAAGTCTAAAACAAAGGAAGCAATCGGCAAATTCATTGGGATAAAACAACGCAGGGTGCTACTTTTAGCGGACGAGCTCTCGGAGCTCTCATCAGCCATCTTAAACGCGGGTCTCAGTAACTTATCAAAAAACCCATATTTCCAAATGGTTGGGATGAGTAACCCAAACAGCCGCTTTGATGCTTTTGGCGAATGGGCTACACCTAAAAATGGTTGGGATTCTATTGACGCGAATACCGAAGATGAGTGGGATACGAAGTGGAATGGAAAATATATTCGCTTAGATGGCGAACGGTCTCCTAATATTTTAGCTGGAGAAGTGATTTATCCATGGCTCCCGACCCAAGAAAAACTTGACGAAGACAAAGCATTGTTGGGTGTTGAAAGTAGGGGGTATATGCGAATGGTCCGAGCGGTGTTCTTTGACAGTGATGAGACCACAGGCATTTATTCGGAGAACGAACTCACGTCTTCTGGTTCTTTGGGGAAAGTAAACTGGCAAGGAAATTCAGTTATGTTAGCGGGCCTCGACCCGAGCTTCACCAATGGGGGTGATCGCACGTGTCTAGCTTTAGCGAGATGTGGGTATGACACTACTGGTCAGTATGTTATAGAGTTCGGAAAAATCATTCATTTAAATGACGATGCCACAAATAAGGCTGTGCCAAGAACTTATCAAATCGTTGAGCAGGTCCAGAAAGAATGTAAAAAGCACGGTGTGTTGCCCGAGAATTTAAGTGTCGATGCCACGGGTGCTGGTGCGCCATTCTGTGATGTGCTGGCAGGAGAGTGGTCAAACAAATTTATGCGCATTTCTTTTGGTGGAAAAGCTAGTGACAAACGTGTTAGTGCGAACAGTTCTAAAATAGGGTCCGAGTTGTATGTCAACCGTGTGTCAGAGTTGTGGTTCGTGGGGAAAGAACTGATGCGGACAAAGCAAATATTTGGGATTGATTCTGAGCTGGCTCAAGAAATGACTGCTAGGAATTATGATATGGTAAAGAGTGGGACTCTACGTATGAAGATCGAATCTAAACCAGAGTTCAAAGCAAGGTTCGGTAGGAGCCCTGACCTTGCAGATGCCGCGTTTCTAGCCTTGGATTGTGCTCGTCAGCGGTTGGGTTTAGTGGCCGTGGATCCCCCAGAAAAATCAGAGAATGGGTTTGTTCCAAAAAGAACTACAATTAAATCTTTACAAGGGGCTCTAAACAATTCTGAGACTACGCTACTCGATTGACATTGTAGCCGTAAAGAGATAAAATCTAAAGCATGCCAGATATGTCGGAGAAAGAGAAGGCTGAACAAAGGAAAAAGTTCTATGCTAACGCAGCAAAAGCGGGTGTTCCTCAGGAATATATGAAACTCTTACGAATGGCTGGAGATTCTGCTGATGAGGAAGCTGCCGAGGAGCTGCCCCGCTTGCCAGGAGATGATTCACCGAAGCTTGGATTAGGAACACAGGGCACAGGTGTTACATCTACTCAGGGTGCTCTTGGCCCCGTCCCGAAACTTGGATTTGGGACAAAGAACACGAGCGCCGCAGGGAAAAATGTTGGAGACGGAGTAACCCAAACAGCCTCTAGTCAATTTACATTTGCCCCTAGAGATAAAGATAGCCAAAAGTTTTTTAAGAAGCCCGTCGTTCGTAAATCATCTTCAAAATTACAAGTAGGTAAACTAGGTGATACTAAGCAAGTTTACTCACCCCGCCGTGGGATGAGGCGAGCCATGAGGGTAGGTGATGTGCTAAGAAATCGTGGCTATGGTGACGTTGCTAGTGACGTTGTCAGGGGTTCAGTCGGTCTTGCAGGTAAAGTTCCGACAACCCGCTCTACCGTTATGAAAAAAGCTATGGAGGCACAAGATCGTGAAGCTCAAATAATTGCTGCCGCGAATGCCGCAGAAGCCCGAAGAAAAGTGCGGGAACAATTTAAAGGAGCGTAGCGTTAAATTTTATTTAATATGTCTGAACTTAATTATAGAAAAGATATTGCCGTACTTAAAAATTCTTACGGTTTACTTAACTCAGATGAGTTTGACTTCATACAGGCAAGAAGGGCTCAAAAAATAACGCCCCAGCTAGATGTATTAAATAGGAATCGGGCTATTGCTCGGAAAGAGCGTAGTGAAGATCTTGCTTATCAAACAGCGAAACAAAACTTTGAAGCATCTAAGATTCAGATAAAGGATCAAGCCAAGGCACGAGACGCTTTATGGGATGCTACTTATGAACTGCCTAATGTATTAGAGGATAACTCTTTATCGACGGAGGAAAAAATCACATCAGTTAATACGTTTCTCCTTGAGAATCCACAGTTGAATGCGGCTTACCCAAGCATAGGTAGAAGTGCTTTGGATACTCTTCGTTTTAAATCGCAGAAAGAACAACAAGAAAAAGCAGAGGCCGAAACGAAACTACGGCGGGAAGAAGCCCGCGAGCGTAACATAAGACAATATACATTAACTGCCGCCAGCTCAATTAGAACTCCTGCAGGGCAAGATTATTTCAAAAGAGCTCAAGAAGTATTGGATAAGTCCACTGACCGAGATGAAGCCGAGGGAGAATATTTCAGAAACCTAACTAACATAATGGCTGCAGAAGGTCGTGCTACTGTGGATCTTCAGAAACAACGGGATCAAGCTAGAGTTGAGGCTGCTCGACTTAGTGTTCAAAATGAGGAGAGAGAAGAAAAGCAAAAAGAGAATGATGCGACTTACAAAGCATACATAGCAGAAGTTGTTGATTATGCCGAGCAATACCAAAAAACTACTGACGTAAATGAGCCTGAGTATGCTGCAGCTCTGGCAAAAGGGGTAATGTCAGGAACTCAAGCTGAGAATAAAAGACAAAAAGCATTCCCAGCAAAAAATGAAAAAGCTCAAATGGCAGCTTTTTATAATGCGGTGGATCGAGATTATTATTTTGATGGTAAGCTATTCAAGTTGGACATGGACAAAGTTAAAGCGAAACGAGGAATTTTAGCATCACAGTTTGAAGTCCAAGAACAGCTCAGGAAAGCTAAGTCTGTAAAACGATCAGCACGCACCCTGACGCAAGCAGAAATACTGGCTCGGAAAGCCGCGAAAGGATAAAGGCCCTATATAAACAATCAAGCTTCTGCTAAGTCAGACTCAAGCACAATGAACAAATTAGAACTAACGCCATACTCTGTATGGTCCGCAAACCCCGATAATAAATATAACGACCCAGTAGAATCTTGGTCTAATTATTTTGAGAATCAACGAGAAGAATTTACAGCCGTAGGGAAGTATGATGAAGAAGTTGAACAAGGGATTCAGTCCACTTTAGCTTCTGTTTTAGTAGGCGAGGGAATTCTTAATGAAGATAATTCTGAAGAGATTCAAAAACAACTAGTTGGAATACAAAACAAAAATTCTCTAGGGGGTGATCTTAAATTTCTAAGCGACAACTTTGATCCAGAGGCGATGGAGATGAGCGAGGAAAGATTCGCTGACATTAATGATTTTAACAACGCTGTTTTTGATAGCCAAATACCAGAAGGTTTTAGCGTCGATGACCTTGATGATATTACTAAGGAAGTAAAGAAGGCTAGAAAAAACTTTGTCACGAACTTATATGGGACAGGACAAATTGATGCTGGTGTTTATTTCGATGAAGAGGGAAATAGAATTTTCGTAGGTGGCCGTCTAAAGGATGGCGATACTTTTGAAAACATTGTAGCTAATTCCAAAAAATACGGGGTGAAAGCATCGGACTTTCTTGCGTTAAAAAAATTACAAGAGCCTGCGGGTGGTGTATACGGGGATATTCCTAAGCATGAATTAGCTGAAGGTAATGCGGCACTACAAGAAATTAATGCAATCATTAACGAAGGTGCCGGTAGAGATTTCCTAGACTTGAGGGGGAAGATGACGGGCCTAGCTCTGGCGAAAAGAAAAAAGGATGAATATGGTTTTTGGGCTAACACTGTGCATAGCGGACAGGATCTGTTAGGCGATGCTCTACGTAATGCCCGTCTTGTATTTAACTTAGTTACGTTTGACGAAGATGAAGAAGAACTTCTAAGGGCTCAAAAACTATTTGAGAATCAGCAAGACATTGCAGAAGAAAAAAGTGAGATGGTTAGAAAGCAAGTAATTGCTGAGCTTTCAAAGATAACACAAAGATCTGGGCCTGTATTTGAACAGGCCGTTGAAAGTTACATCGAGAAGATTAATGCTGACGGTATTCAAGACTCTTCTTTTGGTTATAATGGCCGAGAGTTTGACGAAGATGACCTAGCAAGCAATATTCGCAGGACAAAATATTATGGGGTATTAGTCCATAACGCACTTAATGTTAAACCCGAGGAATTTAGAACAGCCTTGTCAGAATTTGGTCTATCTGATCAAGACATTGAGGTTGAAGATGTTAAGCGAGTAGCAAATCTAGAAAGCAATTTCTCAAGCACTGATGAAGTCCTTGCAGAAACAATGGGTGATGACTGGCAATCAGCTAAAGCAGAGGGTAAGCAGCAGGGTTTAGATAACCATGAGATCCTAGAAAATTTTATTCGTGATAATGACGTAAGTGTTAAGTGGCGTGGGTTTGGTATGAGCGCGTGGCATAGTGTCACGGGTTTATTCTATGGTGCGGGTGCTCTTCTTGACACTGACTGGGGTCGCGATGGTATAGTTGAGAATGCTAAACAAATTAATCTTAATAGAGAGTTAGCTAACATCTACGGTGTGGAGATGGGCTTTGCGCAAGATCTTTCAGAAGCCCTTGCTCCTATGGTAGCAGACATGGTCGTGACGGCTGGTGCTGTAGGGTTATCCGGAGTTACGTTCGGCGGTAGTCTTTCAGTAGCTGGTGGGTATTTTGCAGCTAAATCTGCTGGCGGTGCTGCTGCTAGGAATATCTTAGGAAGAGCTGTTGTGGCACGGACACTCATCGGTAATACGATGAAGAATACTTTAACTGGAGGTCTGGGTAAATATAGTCTTAGCCAACGGGTCTATCGAAACGCAGCAACGGGGGAGCTAAAGGAAGAAACTCTGGCGGCGGTAGCTACAAGAATTAAAAAAGCTGGTGTCTTAAAAGGGTTAAAGCAGGGTGAATTAATCGGAGCTATCAAGAGCTACAATTCCCAACTAGCAAAGCATGTAGGTGTCAAAGCAGTGGGCACGTTTATTCCAGCCGCAGTTAGATCAGGAGGTGCTACGTATGGTTCTGTTTTCTCTTCCTTAGAGAAGGAGCTTACAGCCAAGTATTTTAAAGATGGTGAGTGGGCTGACGATTGGAATGAAGATAGAGTAAAACAAGAAGCTCATTCAACTGCATACGGAACTGCTCTCATGGGTGGAACCGTAACGGGTCTTATAACTGCCAGCTTTGGGAGTTTGTTTGGTGGGAAGTTCGGTGGTGTTGAAAGTGCCTTCCTTAAAGGTATGAGCTTCAAACAACTCAAGACTGTAACCGACAGACTTAGTGGATCTGTTTCTTCTGTAGAAGGTTTGAAAAGTTTGATGGCCCAATCAATCACAAAAACCTTTAAACAATATGGAAGCTCTAAGGGCCTAGCATTTGCAGCAGCCGTGGGTGGTGAAGGCGCTGAAGAAGCAATTGATACAATCATCAATCAAATGGTTGAAGATGCGTGGCAAAATAAAGAATCACCTATGAGTGAAACGCTTAGTCAAGCTTGGCACGCCTTTAAACTAGGGGCTGTTCTTGGTGGGACTGCTTCAGTAGGTGGTGCTCTGGTTAGAAAGGTTCCTGTTCTAGGCAATGCTGTTACAGACAGGCGTGCCCTAGCTTCATTAGAGAGTTCTGTGATGGCTGACTTTGACGAACGAGTCGCGGAGGCCACGAAAGCAAATCCAGAACTTGCCAAACAAAGAGCTCAATTAAAAGCACTTGCTCCACAAACTGCGGAGGCCGCACAAAAAGTCTTAAAGAAGTTAAACGCTGAAGCTAAGCAGAAAGCTGAAGCTAAGAAGCAGGGAGAAACTCCAGCACCTGAGCCTAGTGAAAGCGAAGCACCCGCTGTGAGCCCTGAAGAAGGACCGCAGCCTGAATTTGTGATAACCCTAGCTGGTTATGCTAAGAATAAGAAACCACAAATAAGTTCTGATCTCACTGATCGCGCTAACATTATACTAAATGCGGCGATTGATAAAGAACGTGCCGCCGGAACTTGGGACACAAAGAGTGCAGCAGAAGTAAACAAGTATATCGAAGAAGAGAGTATCATCTCACTAGAGCAGGCTAAAAAAGATGTCGCACAGGAGGCTGCCAAACTAAAAGAAAAGATTTCAGCTAACCCTGACACGGATAAAACTTTTGAGAATCAAGAGTCTCCTGAAGAGAAGCAGGAGAGTATGATTGGAAATAGCCGCTGGACCTCAGAGTCTAGGAAAGCGGTTAATGAGCAGGGGGGAGTAGATCCTGAGACAGGAGATGCTGAAGCAAACTCAGCTCCGGTGGGGCAGCACCAATATAAAACACCAGAGCAAAAGTATAACAACGCTATGTTGTCGCTTAAACTTGCTAGGGGTAAATGGCAACAAGCGGTAGCACAAGCTACTCAACTACCAAAAGATAGCGAAGCTAGGGAGAAAGCGGAGCAAGCAATTGAAGATGGTTTAAACTCCGGTGAATTAATCGACCCTCGTAGGTATGACGCTCTTAGTAAAGCAGCTAGGTCGTTAAAAGTTGAAGACGATATTGCTGACGAGGAAATCACAGAGCATGACGAAGCACAGCTAGAAGATTTAGTTAACGGGGGTTTCCCTGTCTCTATAATTCAGGAACACTTACAAGCTCTTGGACTAACGCTAGACAAAACAGGGGATGATAACTTTAAGGCTTTATCTAAGAGATTGAGTAACTTAATTGAGGAGAAGTATCCTGTCTTCAAAAAGAATGTAACATCTAAGGACAAGTTACCTGATTTATTTTCGGCTGATCAGAAATACGTTTACTTAGATGAAGAAGGTAACGGGATATTTAACAATGACCCACAACAGATGATGACTTTCTTAAAGAGTCACATCCTTATTCCTGTTTCGGAAGAAGTATATGAAGCTTCGACCATTGCAGGCTCTGAAGTTAACCCTTCTTTTGTAATAGAAAAACCAGAAGGATCTAACCAAGCGTATGTGGTTGACATCCTAGTTCCAGTTAGAGGTGGTCTAGTTTCGGCATGGGCAGACTTCAGAAATATTCGTAAGAATAATTTTAATTATTCAAGAGTTAAAGGACTACTCCAAGATGTCGAGCAGCTTCAAGAAACAACTCCAGAAGATAGGCTGGATATCAAAGTTAAGAATCCTTTCCCATCTGTTGAGGGAACTGGGTCGGATCCAAACATAACTCTACGGGAGTTGCTTGCTTTAGCGGAAGATTTTAAAACTCTAAAACAATTTATCGAAGCAGGCGATCCACCTACTGGACCTGATAAGAAGCGGATAATGGTTGGCAGTGCTCAGAGCAGGAGTAGGTATTACACTGCGGCTGCTATGTCTCTCGGTCTTTCAATAAAGAAGAAAGTCTACGAGACTGCACAGCAAAATCCTTCCAACGATAACGCGACACAGGCACCATTTAATATGGCAAAGCTCCGCGACTTTTCTTTGGGATACTTCCAAGACATGGCTCGGTCTCGCAAAGAACAACAGGTTCTTAACCTTGGTAACCTCGTCAAACAGGGGGAGAGAATAGATAAAAACCCTAATTTTGATGCTGACAGGAATGCGTCAGCAGGCAGTGGCGTAGCTGAAACACCTACCCCACTTCCAGTTCTTCCGAAAACGGGAACTGGTAGGTATTTACGATCTAACCTAGCTACAATTGCTACAGCTCTTGAAAAAGATCAGGAGCTTAGAGGAGATCTAATCGTGTTCATAGATGAAAACGTTTCAGGTCAGGACTCGTCAGCAAAAAACAAAAGCGCATCCGCTCTTGTTGACTTACTACTACAGCACCTAGTTAAAGGTAACAATGTAGCGAGCGACTCTACGCTAGAGTTTCTGACCTCTGTAAATAAGATCTCAGAAACTAATCCGGAAGCATACAATATGATTGTTGCTCTCCAAGCAATTGGCTTGTCTTCACCATCACTCCACCCTGACGTATCTACAGATGCAGATCTTCTTGCCTTCATAAAAGAGGAGATGGTCAAGGCATATGGGGATGTCGCACAAGACATCAGTGATAGTAGCGTAGACGAATTCTTCCAGTTAGTGTCACATCATATAACTACCTTTAGACAAAACTCCATTGCTACTGAAGAGTCTGATGCAGTTATCGAAGCTACAAACCTACAAGAAATTGAGGATCTAGGTTTGGTTGATGGTGATGTCGAGTCTGTCTTGGAAGCTATTCGGTTGATAAAAGAAAATGGTAAGCCTGAGTTTTTAAGACCACTGGCCAAAGTTATTTTAGATAACCCAGAGTTTGTTAAGACCATCGTCTTCAAGATAGAATCATCTGACAAAGGATTCTCTGGAGAATATGACGCCGAGACTGGACAGCCTATAATCACAATTAATCCACGGGGTGCCACAGGTGAGAGTGGTATAGCCGGAACCCTGCTTCATGAATATGCACACGCGTTTAGTGTAGACTTTGTGGCGATGCCTGTAGAGTTGAGAACTCCTGAGCACAACACACGCTTCGCGGAACTTGAAGCACACAGAGCCAAAGCCAGAGTAAAAGCTGAAAAGATAAATGACGAAGTATTCTTAAACGGAACAGCTAATGTAGAAGAGTTTATTGCCTACACCTTGACCAGCCAAGAGTTCCGTGGGTTTCTTGGGCCATCATTACTACAAAAAATTCTACGAGTCGTTGCTAAAATTGTAACCTTCGGTCGAGCTAAACTCCCACCTACTGCATTACAGAAAAGTATCGCCAATGCTATGTCATCAGTCAGGGTTGGTGGTGCCCTAACACAAGCAGGGATCACGAATCACGTTGCAACAAGACTGTTTCAAACACAAACGGAACGTGCCAAAATTGCTGATGCTTATGGTGGTAAATCTAGTATCCTTGCTGAAGCTAGGTTAGAAGCAAAAGCTGAACAGTTTACAGAGTGGGTTCGGGATTATCTCCCCCCTGAAATTGTTATGTCTACAGATGAGACATCATCTGTTGTTGTCAAGATAGATGGTGAGACTGGTGTGCTAGTCTTCAACCCTAAACGAGCAGCCGTTAAACTCGCGCAGTTAGTTTCAGATAACGAGATTGATCCAGACAGACAAACACATTTGTTAGGTGCTCTGTTAAACGAAGAGATGGGGCACGCTGCCGCGAACCAAATCTTAACTGACGAGCAAGTCCTTGCTGTTATTCAGTCTATGGATGACACTGACTTTATTCGGATCATTAAAGAATACTATCCGGAGAGTGAGCAAGCAGAAGCTATTGCTCGTATGCGGAGTGAAGATGCTGAAGTATCTTCTGTTGAGAAATACAGGTTAGCCAACGAAGCCTTTGCAGCTCATGCCAGTATGGCCATGCGTGGGATGACCACCAACGAGCAGATAGCTTTCTTGCAGACTAACCCTAGCTTGCTTGCAAGCTTTATCCAATACCTTAAAGCGTTTCTCAGTAAGCTTACCTATCACAGAACTCGTAAAGATTTATCTCCTGAAATGCGTGACGCCGTTAACAATGTTGTTCGCGAGCTACGTGCTATGGAGTTAGCCTACCGTCCAGCTCCACGTAGCATAACTTACAATACACGTAACGGAGAACAGATTGTAGACGCTCTAGTTAAGCAAGCTGTTGGCTACCGGATGCTTGCTCCTGACGATTCTTCTGATGACGATGCTACCTTGGACCTTGAGTCTAGGTTCGGAGCTGATGTTGATTTGCAATACATGGCAGCAATAGAAGATGGTGACATGGAGACCGTTCAGAAAATGGTTGATGCTGCTGCTGAGGCGGCGGGGTATACCGATAAAGGGGCACGGGCTGGGGTATATCGTGGGGGGAAATTTCTTTTGCCTGAAAGTTCTGGCAATTTAGGTGCAGGATTTTACGCCGTCTTAGGTGGAACCGCAGCCGATGTGCGGGAATTTGCGGGGCCTATTACTGGAGAAGCTCGATTAGATAAATCACTAACTAAAAGAGTAGACAACGTAGCCATAGACCTCGGAGATAAACCTATTTACTTGAACGACCCCAGCGATATTGGAGGATACTTAAGAAGTAATAACCTAGTAGAACGCTTCGACGCGTGGTTGGATTATCAAGAAACAGTTAACTCCGCTTACAAAAAAATAGGCTCGAAACGTCCTGATACGCTAGAAGCAAGACGCTCAGGCATGCTTCGCCGCCCTACAACTAAAGAGCTACAAGAAAAAGAAGCTCTCTACAGAGAAGAAGGCTTTACTGAACGTGATATTCAACAGCGGTTGGAGTTCGATAGACAGATTTCATTCTCAGAATCCGGTAAAGGTGCGTCTTTTCTTTTTGATCAAGGGTTAGCTACTTCGATTATCGTAGATTGGAGTAAGAATGAATTTGCTTCTCGTAACTATAGGGAGGTGGCTGTTGCCGATGCAACCCGATTCAAATCACGGGAGCCGATTACCCGCGATAAAAAAGAAGAGATCATCCCCCTCTCAAAGAGGTTTGATTCCCGTAAAGAAAACATTCTAGACCTTGAGTCTAGGTTCGGAGCTGATGTTCTCCTCGCCCCAGTTCATAAAGGGCAAGAGCTTATCGATGATGCCATGCTCCATGGAACAAAGAACATTGATGCCGGTGCGAAAGGTAGTCGGCCACATATGATTGGAATGAAATTCTTTGAGATGATGGATCCGAAAGATCGGATTCATTGGGATCCAAAGAATCAGGATAAGATTGATAGGATGGGTGGGAGACTTTATGGAGTTCTCCAACGCGCATTGAACGAGTATCCTGATTTTGTTTCTTGGTATGAGGAAAGAGTTCAGATGTCTGTGGATATCTTTGAGGAGCTAGACCCAGATATTAAAAAACCCGAAGATAACTTTGTCTTCAAAACTTTATTAGCGGTAACATCTAACGGTAACAAAGTTGCCGCACAAACTGAGGACTCGTGGGCTATCTATCAGAACTGGAAGAAGACTGGAAAATTTGCCCCTGCTGAAACTAAGAATCCTGACACTGGAAACAACTGGGTAAGAGGCACTAGAACATCGGCAATTACAAATCAACTCAAGCTAATGGATGGTTTGGTTTCCAAGTATACTTGGGAACGGATGCAAAAATTTCTTGCTAGATCTGGAACGGTTAAGGAGTTGAAAGAAGCCTTAGTTTCTGAGCTCGATTTTACTAAACAAGATGCGTCTGACCTCCTCAAAGGAGAACTCATAGATGAAACCGTCCCCTTCGCTCTTATCTTCGGCCCTAAATTAGGATCATTCTACCACAACCTTAACGGTAAATTTGATTCTATAACCATGGATCTCTGGTTTATGAGAACCTTCGGTAGAACAGCGGGGACACAAATGAAAGTGGCTACCCCTGCCCAGCAAAGAAAAACGAACAAGCGGTTTGACGATGCCGTTGCCGCATACTTAACTAAAGATCCTAAAGGAGAGTTGTTTAAGTTAGCCAAGTTAGGTAGGAAACGAAAGCGTTCTGTTGAAGTCGTAATGGCTTTGAAAAATTATTACACTTCTCCAGCCAATAGATCAAAGTATTATGATGAGAAGACTAAGTCGTGGGTAACCCTTAAAAAGGGGGAGAAGATGGAAAAGATTTCTCCTCTTGATAACGAACTAAGGAAAGCAACTAATCAATTAGAAAAGATTGTTGATGGGCATGAGCTTGTTGAAGCCCCACAAAATGGTAGTCACAGAAGATTCATGAGGTTGTCCATGTATAATGCAATGGACAAATTAGAACAAAACAATGGAATCAAAATGATTCCAGCAGAAGCACAAGCAATATTATGGTATTATGAAAAAGCAGTCCACACGGAATTCGGTTCCGGAAAAGATGAAGAAGCCCCCGACTACGCAACCGCAGCCAATGACGTATACCGATCAATCACCGGAAGCAATGCAGGATCCTTCACTGTATCCACAGCAAACATCCGAAGAAGAGATTTACGAGGAAGCGTTGGCGAGGATAGTAGATCGTCTAGAGAAAGAAGGCGTAATCTAGACCTTGAGTCTAGGTTCGGGGCTGATGCTAAGATCCCCGACTTCCTCAACGAGGTGGATATGCAGGAGGTTGAGATCGGTCAGTGGCTTGAGCTGCTCGACGTTCCTTTGATGGAGCTACATGAGTATGACATCAAAGCTAAGGACGGAACCTTTGGAACTAAATTCAAAAGGTTCTGGATCAGAACATTCCAACGGAGAGCAGACAAAAGAGTTGTTCGTTTCTTTAATCAAACGAATGCCTTTATCAGAGAGACTAAGTCTATTGTAGAAATATATCAAAAGAAACATGACCGTCTCTTAGCGCAGGAAGAGGAAAGGTTAGGGCAGCCTATACCACCTTCGTTAATTGCCCATGCATCTGGTTCAACCAATGGCTCTCAATTAACATTCGCTCAAGAGGAAGAAGTAGATTCTGCTCATGCTTCAGACCTTGCGAAAGCGATGAAGATAATGGATCAAGCAGATCGCAAAGCTGCTATTGATGCAGCCGCGAAAGCTAAGGCGAGTAAGATCATGCTGTTCAGAAATAAGAACAGAGCTGCTGAACTTAACGTGCGGAACAACGCATTGAAAAATCTCCTTACGGTTTCACCAAAGATGTATGCCTTGATAGTAGAGATGCGTCAACTTCAGGATCAGCTATCGAAAAAAGGTGTCGATGTTTTTGAAGGATCCATGGATGCAGCAGATCTTAACTTGGCGTTCAACTTTGATCGTGGAATCTATATCACAAGAAGGTATAGGATGTTTGAGGACAATGACTTCGCGGCTAAAGTTTTAGAGGACGATGTATATGAAGAGACACGGGACAAAGCTGTGTTGTATTTTGCGAAACAGAAAGCTCTACAAGATGTTGATGCCTTAATGCAGAAGCATGGTGTCGGATACAATGAGGCCCGACAGATGGTAGAAGATGATCTGGTTAATAACCCCGAGCATCACGCTTCCGTTGGTCGTAAAATGATGCGATCATTTATCAAAGGATACCAGCATGGTGAAGCCCGCCGACAACTTAGGATTAAGCAAGGCTCATCTACTCAAGACATCGTCCTTCAAGATTCGTTCAACGACAAAGCTTTAAATAAGATAGCCCAGACTATCAACGAGAAGAAGAACATTCCCGATCCCGTCAGAGAATTACTCGGAGAGTTCGGAGAAGAAGCAGGCTCTACAAATCTTGGACACTCTATTCTGCATACGGCTAGTATGCTGGCCAACCAGTCTTTCTTCAACAAGATCAAAAAGCTTGGGTTAGAATCTGCCGATCCTTGGTTAGTTACCAAAGAACAGTATGATAAAGATCCAGAAAAGTATGAAGATTGGTCTCAGCTAAAAGCTGACACAGGTGAGGAAGATCTCGCGCCTATCAAAGGGATGTATTTCAAGGGAGATATTGCAGAACAATTTGAAGATCTGTTTAATGACCCGAAAGAAATGCGCGACATTAACAACGAGCGTGTTGAGTTTGAAACTCGTATAGGTTCTATTGTCAGAAAGGCAACGGGATACTCGCTCGCTCTAAAGACATTAGGATCCGTAGGCTTTTATTTCCGAAACATGGTAGGTAATGCCATGTATTTCGGACCAATGCAGGGCTACTGGGGTGGAGGCAAACTTCTGTTTGATGAAGCTGTTGGTGGGCTCGCTGCGGCAGGTTCTGTTATGGGTGAGTCTGACATAAACAGCAACCAATCTCTAATGGTTCAAGCGGCACGGGGTTCTTTGGCTGATTTAAACTGGCACCTGACTGAACTAAAAAGCATGGATGTTTTCGGGGATGAGTTGGAAGTAACTCAGATCCAAAACCTTTTAGCTGGCCGAGCTACTTATGCTGATCTTGAAGCAGATCTAAAGAAAGCTGGTGAGCTTCACCAACAAATGGCTAACCAGATTAATACGCAATCTAAGGGAGCTATTCCTGAGGGAGCTGCTGATCTGTTAGCTAAGTATGGGCTCGACGGTTGGGAACTTACTAAGACTGGAGCCAAGCGAGCCAAAGGTGCATCAGATGCCTTGATGCAGTTGGGTGGTCGGCTTGCTTCAGCGGCTGATGGTTTCTTTAAGATAGGTCTATACAACTTTGAATTAGATACACTGGTTGAAGCAGCTAAACAGGCACCACCTAGTGACCCTCTTAGCAAAATGATTTCGGGTCCAAACAATACCCCATCATCAGGACTTAAACAGATGGCTGCTGAGATTGTTAAGGACACAACCCAATCATATAGCCGAGCCTTACCAGTAATTAAGACATTCACGCGCAGTTCTATGGGTGTAGTGATTGCCCCATATATTCGATTCGCTGCGGATGTTCCCCGAGTATTTATCAACGGGATCTTCCAAGCTAAAAAAGAGATGGCTAGTAAAAACCCAGTCATCAGGAAGAGGGGTAAACGAAGAGCACTCGGAGCGTTAACAACTACGGCTGCTTCGTTAGCTCTTACAAAAGGAAGTCAGATCCTCCTCTTCGGATTCGATGACGAGGATGAGATGGACATGATCCGAGGGGGTATGCCAAAGTGGATGCGCTCTTCGGGTATATGTTTTTATAAAACAGAAGACGGAGAAATATATAGCACGGACTTAACTTTCTTAAACCCTTTCGCGGCTTATCAAGAACCATTCGTAAGAGGACTGGAAGCCCTACTCAAAGGAGACATTGGTGGTGCTGTTAGTAAAACTCTATGGGTAGACGGTTTACTTAAACCATTTGCATCCGAGCAAATCCTTGCTGGGGCCATCACTGATGTGGTGTTTAATGAAGATGAGTATGGTCGTAAGCTCGTTCAAGAGGGTGAAGACTGGGGTGCCTTCACATTACTGGGGCAGGTCTGGAAACGGGCCTACGAACCGAGAACATTTAGGGCAGCTAAAGATTCTTTTGATGCTATCTTCTCAGACAAATCTGAGGAGTGGTTCACCAGCCCACTAGGTCTAATTTGGAAAGAGGTTCTACCTGTTAAACCACATAAGCTTGACGTGGATAAGACATTCCGGAGGTATCTCCGAAACCATATGGAGGATTACCGGAACAACAGGATGTCTCTTGAAAAAGAAACCATGAGCCCGAGTGATGTGACGGATGAGTATAACAAGTTCGCTAAGGTAAGAATCTACCAAGCTAATGAATTCTCCAAGGCTGTGATCGGGGCAACAAAACTAGGCATGAATCCTGCCGAAATAAGTCAGAACGCTAGGTCTTTCGGAGTTAGTAAACAAAGGCTCCAACTTAATCAATTAGATTTAATCATGAGACCAGTCATGTCCGAGCCAATGAAGCGGAGAATGATGGCCAGTAGCAAGCTCCAGCTAAGATACTCGGACTACCTCAATGCCCTAGACAAGTATGATCTTTACATTCCGACTGGGGACTAACCCTGATCCTCGGAAGCAATAGCCTTAATAAGAATCGCATAGTTAACGATGTCCTCGCAGGCATCGGTAACTGATTCTTCCTTAACCGTTAGCTTGCCGTCGTTCGCAAACGAATTAATCCTCTGAATCTTATCCTGCATCCTGAGCAGGATCCCCTTGATAGGGTGGATGCCTACGGTTTCGGACGCACGGAAGTTGGCAAACGGGTCGCACGCTTCTGAGCCACCCGTGTAGTCCTTGTTTTTAGACTCCATAATGCTACGACAACGCTCGCTGGTAACAGAATGAAGGGCCAGTAATTCTTCATGAGTCATTGTGGCAGAATAGGTATGTGATCACAGCAAGCAAGGCTAATATTCCGAGGCCAATAGCCCTCTCCATATCGAATAACCAATCACTCATCCAACACTCCCTCCCTGATCTCCTTGATCTCCTGATTAATTTCATCACGAATCACCACAAGCCTTTCGATCTTGCCAGTAAGAACGAGCTTCTCATCGCGGAGGATGGCGAGCCTCATAACATCTCGTTCGCTTAGATACTTTTCTTTCTCTAAGGTTTCACTAATTATTTTATCCATTGTTCTATTTGGTTTTGTTTTGTTTAAGCATCGAACATAGTTTCGACTAAAAGAATTGTATCTTGAGAAAGTTTACTCTCAATCTCGGGGTAGTTTTTTAGGAGTCGATACTCACAGATCTCTACTGTTTGTTTCTTATCCGGTTTATTGGCGCAAGATTTACAAACTCCGTAGTTACATACGTGCGTGCTGTATCTGTCATCCGTAGTCCATACGCCAACTATAGCTGCTGGTTTATTTTTACCGCAATAAGCACAGTCGCACATAACTCTGTTGCCTTTACCTTTTGTTTTATTTATCACGGGCTTGTTTGGTTTTATTTTCTAGGGCTTCGGCTATGTCATGCCGCAAGAATTCTAATCCATGCACCAAGTAATCCCATAGGGTGTTGTCGTGCTTGGGCTCCAAGTCTAGGGTGTCCTTTAGGTTGGCGTATATCTCACGCTTCTTTGCCACCCATTTGGAATCAAGATTCCGGATCTGGATTCGGGAATCATGGAGCATTTTAATTTTGTTTTCCTTGGTCATGGATAGCAAATGTGTTGTTGGTTATTTCCATTAGTGCGTCATATATAGCGAGAGTTTCCTCGTAATGCAGCATCTCCTCATGTTGTGATGTGTCGTAGCATATGGCCGCGATAGCATGGATGAATCGATCCAGATGTTTTACTTGATGGGCTCGCACGCATCTAATCGAGGCGCTGTGTGTGAAGGCGATGATGGACCATCCGGAAGGATTAACATCGGAGTCATCAACACGTGCCTTCAATGACAGTTTAGTGTCATTGATATGCAGTGTTTTAGTCTGGGTATTTGTGGGTTCTTTCATGAGTAAGAGGTCGTTGTTAAAGTGCAAATGTTAGAGTGGTGAATCGTGTCCATGGCCTCTAGCTTTTTAGCTATAGCTTTCATGACATACTCTTCAATAGAATTGTGTGACAGTAGAACCTTTTGAAGGGCGTCTGACTTAGCCCCGTTACGGTGGATCCGGCCCAGAACTTGAGCGAACTCTTTTGCGTTGAAGCTCGGGCTGATGAGGGACAAGCGGGGCCTATCCCCTTTGATATCGTGGAGTGATATACCAGTGCCCCCCGTGGAGGCATTCACTACTATGCAGTGTGTCTCGTCAGCTTGGAAAGATTGAATGATCTCTTCTCTCTCCTCTGCTGGAACAGAGCCATCGATAAACTCACAGTCTAAAAGAGCTGCTACTTCACGCAAAGACTCGGTGAAATTCAGGAACACAACTACGCTATGTCCTTCAGCCACAGCATCTTGCGCCATGTCTGCGATGTCCACAACTTTGTAAGCCTCACTCTCTTGCCTAGCTTTTAAGATCTTCACGATGATAGGTGTGTCATCGTCATCATCAAAGTCAGGGAGCTTACCCGTTGCTACATACTCGACCATATCCTCCTCAGATATCTTCATATTCTTGTAACTCTTAATTATCTTGTTGTTATTTTTGAACTCAATTGGATCCACGATGACACGGTTATCCCGAAACGAATCAGGAAAATCTGATACGGTCAGACCCTTGGTGCTGATATCATAGATAGATTTGCGGATCTTCTTCTGAGCTTTACGGGGTTCTGAAATTTCCCAACCACCCCAGTGTCCTTTGTAGCAGCCCATCGTTTTAAGCCAGCCGAAGTAAGAGCGTAGATTGTTCCTCGCCTGATCGTTAGAGTGTAGGTCCAGCATATAACCGAGGGGTCTCATCTCGATGGGGGACTCACAAGGTGTGCCTGACATCCCATGGATCCGGAATCCCTGCCTGACCAGAGCCACTAGCAGGTTTGCATTGAGAGACCATGGCCCCTTGCATTTGTGGATCTCGTCAACCAGAACGATTGTATCTTTCGACAGATCCCATCCGAAGTTCTTCTTACCGAGGCGGCACACGTGCTCAGTCTTCCCAGTCCTAAGCTTCTCGACGTTAAGTATGAACACGGGCTCCAGCCCACACTCCTTTAACTCCGAAGACCATGAGGGGATCACTGCCTTGGGACAGATCACAGCTACCCGATTGATGGTAGGTGATTGCTTGATCACTGACGAGGCTACCTGAGCCCCGACTACAGTCTTACCCGTGCCCATCTGAGATGAGTCGAGTGTGTTACCACCTGATAGCAAGCGGTTTACAAAGAAGTCGTGTGCCCTTTGCTGGGGTGTATATAATTGTTTCATTTATTTTAAGTATTCTTGGGCCATAGCCCATGTGTTTATAACCTCTAGGCATTCTGCCATTGAGGGATTTCCGTCCAGATAAATCCATTCTCCCCCACTCTGCTCCCAGATCCCCCACTTCCAATCAGAGCCTTGGCTATCTGAGGGAACTTCGTGCTGGGGGTGCTCTCTTGATGAGTCCTCAACACGGTAATGGTTGAAGTCCTTGTCGAGAACATCATAAAGTCCGCGCTCTATTTTTTTTACCAGCATATTATTGTATTGAGGTAGCCCCCCGAAGGGGGCTTGATTATAAATCAAGGCTTAGTCAAGGCCCGATCTAGGTTTGTCCAATTCTTTTGTTATGGCAAGGTTTATTTTGCACCCGATACTGGCTGGATAATTCATCCCATGTGAACTTACCTTCGGCTCGGTCGATCTGGGCCTGCAATCGTTTCATCTCCTCTCGATACATGAACTGCCTCGCACGCTCTACGTTAGACCAGTAAGCATCGCTGCCTGTGGCTCTCATTAATTTACTCATTGCCAGTGTTTACTTGGATGAATGATAGGCCATTGAAATCATTGTTAATGATCTGTAACACATCTTTAAGGTAGGGCGTAGCGTAGCACCTGTTAAATGCCACTGCTCGTTTACCCTTTCCTGTCTCCACGAACCTGATGTCCATTGATATGGTGATGAGGTTCTTTTTTTGCAGCGCCCTAGCTGTGACGCCTGCTTTGGTCGGGCCCTTGGGGTCTTCTTCCCCTCCCAAGATCGAGTATATTTCTTGGAAAGTGCAGGCAGGTTTGCAGGCAATCACCATAGCCACCGCTGCTTGATTGAATGTTAAGATCTTAGCGCGGTTGAAATTTTCAAACGCCGCTATGAGCTTAGGGTCTATTATTGGTTTCGTCTTTTTCGTCTTCATAGAATTTGTCCATATGGTCTTGGGCTTCGGCGCATCTTGCGTCCAGCCATTGGTGATAGGCATCTATCTCTGCCTCTAGTTCTGCCTCGGTCATCTGTCCATACCGAGGCCCGTCTGCGAATAGGTCACTGATCATGACCACATCTCCTTCCTTAACTCGGCAATGAATCCAAACCCATCCGCGTGGTTGCGGATCTTCTGAAGGGTAGCCAAGTGGTCCCGTTCATCGTCTCTCCAGAATGGGTTGTGCCCAAGCAGCCAGAGGGCCTCCAGTTTCTTTTGCCAATTACCATGATACTCTTCGACCAAGAGAACGAAAGCCTCCCTGACATCGTCACCCTGAGCCCAGTCAGGTAGGTGCTTAGTCATCACCACATCGAGGGCCCTCTTAAACTCCATGGCAATGTGATCTAACATTAGGTTGAAGGCATCGGTCTTAGACGAGGCCACATATACTAGATCTTTGCGGCCCTCAGGCCACACCTCGATACATCCCAATCTTGGGAGTGATTTGGCTTTAAAGCCATGGACCCCAGCCCAGTGCCGGAGATCCTTAAGGGTCAATTCGTCAGCAAACACGGGTCTCATTTCAACTCCTCCTTTACCACATGTCCAAGTCCAGTGAGACGCCGAACCGATACGGTGGCGTAGTGTTTGGAAGATCCATCCAGCCAGTGCTGGTAGATGTCATACTGATCGCTAATGTATTCACGCATGACTGATCTCACTCGGTCAGCATAGGCTACGGATTTAGGCATAGCCGAGAAGGTGCCCAGCCGTTGGTTTTCTGCGTCATAGACGCTGAAGGTGGACTCTTGGTCCAGTGTTTTATTTGTATTCATAGATTGATCGGAATGAATCCTGAATGTGGCCCCCGCACTCGGAGTCAGGGGCCATGGTTCAAGGTTCGGGGTTCAGGGTTCAGTGGAGGATGTCTATCGAGACAGATTCATTTTTGAAAATGTGGGTTCGGTAGTCTCCCTCATCACCTTCTACGATTGTCTGCACTAACTCCGCGCCAACTTCGACGGGACCAAGAGATTGATCGTAGATGTTGAAGGTCGGTCTTCCCGCATCGAGGAGCAGGGTTGTTCCGTTCGAGAGGTGGACTTGATCCACAACGTCAGTGGAGTTTTCAGAGTCGGCGTAATCGATTGATTCAATTATTATTTTTTCATGGTATTCATTTGCCATAGCAGAAGTAGTCTAGTTAGTTGAAATCATTTGTCAATTCTTTTCCTGGGTCACCCATTGGTAAGGGATCCCCCCTAGCTTAAAGTCCCACGGGAACCGAGCCGTGGTCATCGAAGAGGATACCTGCTCGGGCGTCATGGGGGCACAATGCCCCAACGCAATCCCGACCTTCCGACAGGGCGTCCTTAAATAGGACCACTCGTCTGTCGTGTCCGCCTTCTCTTCGATCCACTCGAACGCCTCGGTGAAGTCTGTGATGCTCTCCCACTCGCCCGAGATGGCCTCATCGAGGAGGGACTCGACCTCTTGGAGTAGGCTGGGAGATGAGTGCTCCCTTATTAACTGTTCTTTAGTCATCACCCAAGGTTCTTTAGGGTTAACCGGACGCTGCCCTCGTCCTCCTCGCGGTTGAATAGCTGGCTCGCCTCGGTGGTGAGGTCATCCAGCTCTGCGATAGGATCCATTGCTTGGTGGTTGGCCATCCACGAGGCCGACTCATATTTCCAAGACCGGTAACGGTCCCCGTCCTGCTTCAACCAGCCATCCTCCAAGGCATTATCAAGCACGTCCTCGACTAACTCCTCGCAGGGATAGCTCGGTTTATATGGGAGCTGCAATGGCAGTTTGTCATATAGCTCAACCCTAAGATCCAGCTTGTCGAACCAACCATCAGGGTGGTTGTTCGGCACGCGGAATTCCTGAGCAATATCAATGGCGGTGGCGAGCACCGGAAAACATATCTCGCACGCAAGTGCATCGAGCTGTTCGGTCAGTGCCTGTATCTGATCACGCAAACCTGAGATCAGGTGCGCTGTTGTTTTCTTTGTCTTCATAGAATCTGAGTAGTGGACCCTGACTCAGGAGTCAGGAGCCACGCTCAAAGCCCATGACTAGCCCCACGGTAAACCGTAGTGATCAGCACACACAGGCCCGTAGCCAGCAGCTAACGACTCAGTGGTGGTGAGCTCCCGAGAGCAGAAGCAACACGCTCCAATCTCACGCCCCATCGATCCGGCGAGGCCTGATGGGTTAGCAGCAAAGTCCCGAACCAGCTCGGTGATTTGAGATGGGCAATCGCGGGTGGGTCGGAACTGTCCATCCCTGATAGTTCCATAAAACCCCATACCAAACTCGGGGTGGGCAACGGTGATGGATCCCGCCATCTTGGAACGGGGGCCTGCCATGGCAAACTTGACGGGGAAGTCCCCGCCGTCGATCTTGAACTTAGGGAACTTGAGGTTCTCGCCAGCCTTGGCAAAGGCGGCTTCGATCTTGGAGGTATTGATCTCTACCCTAGACGGGAGAAGCGAGGTGGTCGCTTTCTTGTGGAGCCAGAAGGCGAGCACTGGGGGCATAGGCACAGCATACTTGCGGTCCTCCTTCACGGCCTGATAGATCCGAGTGAGAAACTCGGTCTCCTCAGCTCCGGCTTTATATAAAGCCATAGCGGCCTCATAGTGGGTGGAGAATTGGGATTGGAATCCCGCGTGGAACTTCCCATTGGAAGCTTCGTAGCCCTCGAAGGAGAGCCCTTTGGTGGTGGTATCACTCATGGTATTATTGGTATTTTGTTGACAGGTTAGCCCTGATAACGACACCCCGATATAGGAACCGAGGTGACGGGTCAAGGTTAAACTTCAGGTTAAGCTTCCAAACTCTTTTCAAAAGAATCGAATTCGGCCAGCAATTCATAAGCATGCTGCCAGTTCTCAGCCGCACGCATATAATCGCCCCAAGGGTTGCCATCGATCTCACGCTGAGGCTCAACTGAAACCCAGATATTCCTATGAGGCCACGAGGCCACCTCAGATTCGACGGTCGCACCCATCTTCTTAGCGAGGCGGCGGGCCTTGCCATAGAAGGGATCCTGTTTGGGGCGGGCCTTGCCAGCCCTTTCAAGCTTAGCCCAGAGGCGTTGTAGTTCTTTCATGGTTATTACTTGAGTAAAGGTTTGAGTTCTTCGATGACAGCATCGGCGAGCTGGTCCTGCTGAGCCAATAGGGATTGGGCCTGCTTGAATGATGGATGACCGAATGCTGAGACCTTGACCTGCAGATGAGCATCTGAGATCTGATTCACGGCTTCGCGAACGCTTGCACCATCGCTGATTCTTCCGGCTTCCACGAGCTGAGCTAATGATAGCCCAGTCCAAGTGACATAGTTGAGAACGTCTGAGACGCTTAATGTTAGTTGCATAATATTCATTTGTTATCAGGAGCTCCTCATGAGCCCTGAGTGTGGCTCCCTGTCTCATGGACAAGGAACCATGGCTCAGGGTTCAGGAGGCAGATGGGGCCTGCCATTCATCGATAGGGCCACCGAGGATATGCTCGGCTGCTGACTGGGCCTGACTGGCGGCGCTGATGATCATTGATGGATCACCCTTGAATGTCTCACACCATCCCTGCAGGTAGGCGGCATTGTTAGTCTGCACCTTGTCGGTCCAGCATCCGGTAAGCGAAGATAGCATGGCAGCGGTCATTTCGGCGACCAGCTCCTCAAAGCTATAGCGATCAGATCCGAAGCGGTCAAAGTTTACCACTCCTTCACGGGCGAGCCGGTCCACATGCCCCGTGCTATGGGCGAGCTCATGGAACAAGGTGCCATAGTAGGCAGGAACGGAATTGAAGTCAGCGGGGTGGGGGTTCTTCACCACATCGGTCTGAGGCGTGTAGTTGGCCTTGTCACCCCCGAGCTGGATTGAAGGGGGGTTGACGTAGCCATCGACTACTGCCTCCGCTTCGGCCACAAGCTCGACCTCGGGGAGGGCCTCGGGCATCGGGCGCTCTGGGATCTCGATACCGTCAAGCTGCTCTAGGTTCCAGACCAGAGCATATGACGGTTTGCCCCTGAGCCACCAACGGTCGCACTTTTTGGGGTCATTGGTATATTCCCCATTGATATCCACCATAACTTTCGAGCGGCGTTTGAGGATCATATGCCCCCGCTCGCCATCCTTGATCGTGGCACCGAGGCGCTTTATGTCAGACTTGGGCAGGTAATATGGGCACTCGTATGGAAGCACCGAGAGCAACCAGCGATTGCCCCCACCATAGACATGCCCCGTTCGGAAGTTTCGAGGGCTCCACTCCCCAACTAGTGGGGTCTTGGACCATTCCTGTTGCCATGGCAGCTTGCCCTCCGATTGGATCAGATCGATGATCTTCTCAGTTACAATTGCGTGGACCTTACTTGGCTTGGCTGCTGCAGCAGCTTCTTTGGTATTCATGGTGCCCATATAAAAGGCTGGGGTTTGTCCCATGTCGAGATTTATTTTCAATAATTTCTGGGAGCCTCATTTTAGCCTCCATATTTGAGACGTTTTGAGATCACTCAAAATACATGAAGAATCGCTGCAAATCATTGAACAATAAGGAGTTAGCCTCTAACAGATCTAACAGACCCTAAAAAACACAAGTCATTGTGTTTCAATGAGTTACGCTTATTGAGACCAAATCTCAATAGTCCTTGCAGCCATTTTGAGTATAGAGAGTCCATATTGAAGTGCCCCCTCTCAGATCGCAACCTATCGCAATTGTGGGTATGCTCTCAGATCAAGAATTTTGAAACCGGAGCCCTGAGCCCTGAACCTTGGACCTCATCCGATCCTGTCAGGCCCGCGCATTTTGGCCATGAGTCACAAGTCAGATTTCAGGAATCAGGAATCAGGGTGCAATTTGAGAAATGAATCCATTTCTCAGATTAGGTGTTTACCTCAGATCGGGGAGCACGCAACATGGCTGCGCCCCAGCGAATCCGGACGCGAGCACCGCGCATCGTGAGCCCTGAATCAGGAATCCGGAATCAGGAATCAGGGGCCCCGAGGCCCTGAATGAGAGCTGCGCTCGATTTTGCCGACCGACGAATTCGCGAAGCGAATGAGGAGCTGGATTCAAGTCTACTATTAGGGTTCCACTATTCAGGATCCACTATTCAGGATGTAGTAATCAGTATAAGTTTACGAATATACAGCTATACGCCACGGGTATAGTGTTGTTTTTTCTTGGCGACGAAGTGTTTATATATGTGTGTTTATAAAAAAACTTGACTAAATCCCGCATACACCTGAAATAACATACAATATGGCAGAAAAAAACTACTACTCTAGGCATCAAGAAGCCCGTAAAGACTACCAAAAGCAGTATTATACGAACAATAAAGACCGAATTCGTAGGAAAAAGATGCTTGAAGAGCTAGAAGACCCCGAAAAGTTTGAATCGAGGAAGAAGTATAACCAAACATACTACGAAAAAAACAAAGAGCGGATCTTAAAAAGGCGTGCAAAACTGTATGCCGAAAAGAAAGCTGCACAAAATAAACCATAAAGGTTCCTGTATTTATATATTAACTGTTGTAAATTACAATAGAGAATATAATATTACAGAAATAGTTTTAATTTAGTTTTCGTAAAAGCGTCCGCTTCCCTGAGGCGTTGACTGCCCACTTCAAAATGCTATTCTCTGCTTATGCCCACGGATAGTAGAGTGCTAAAGCCCATTAGCGATTATGTAGCTGAGACAGAATTTGAAGTTGCGGGAGTTAATGCAGACGCGCTAGACGTAGCCGAGATAAAATCCCTTATTAAGAAGGGACTGATTAAAGCATACAATGCAAAGAAAAAGAAAAAAGCTGTAGAGGCAGTAGGTTCAGTAACTATGGCAATGCCATGGAAGCCCCGAGTCTTACCTCCCGCTGTTGTTCCTAACGCAGCCACATCAAATGTGACAAAGGCTGCAAAGTTAATAGGTAAGGGGGCTTCAAAATTACCCCCCGTTCAAGCCTTTATAAACGCTTACGAAGCCGCGTCCCTAGCCACCAATCCAGAAGCGCGCAAAAAAGCTGATGAACAATCTAAAATAATGGCAGCGCGAGACAGATTACATTTAGTAGACATTTCAAAAAACGCAGCCCAAGGTTTTCTAGATCCCATGGGCACGCTATACACTGCTGGAAAAGGAGTAATGTCCGAATCGTTCAGGACAGGGTTAAAACCAATGATTAAAGAAATGCTATTCGGAAGCCGGTAAGTTCACATTATTGACTAACGAATCAAAAATGATACCCTCCCGCTATGACCGATACCTCTAGCCTAAGGAAACGCTTGCTAAAACAAGCTGGGGTGTCTGGGGTAAACAAACCCAAAAGAACACCGAACCATAAAACTAAGTCTCATGTAGTTGTAGCAAATGTTAATGGTAAACCTAAGTTAATCAGATTCGGGGAGCAGGGTGCCAAGACTAATCAGAATGCAAAGCAACGAAAAGCATTCAAAAGCCGACACGCTAAAAACATCGCCAAAGGACCATCGTCCGCTGCATATTGGGCAAACAAAGTAAAGTGGTAGGGAATATGGTTTATCAACTAGTATCCAAATTAATTAAGGCCCTTCAAGAAGCTTTAAAAGAACTTGAAGAATTTGGTGAATCCAAACCACCCGTAAAGAAAAAGATACCTTGGCCCCGCTTCAAGTATCTGGATGGCGAGTATAGGGGGAACCTGACTAAAACCAGAACAATGGCTCTAGGTGATGACGGGACTATTCATTCGTTGGGGTATAAGTCAGACGTATATATCAAAACAAACACTACCGAAGACAGGATCGAGAGACAGGATACGGGCTACAAAGGTTTCATTGGGAATGTAGAAGCATCAGATGGTTACACTTATTTCTTACCCGCCTATGCGACTTCGATAGCTCGATTAGGTAGGAAGACTGGATCAATCTCTGTGGAGAAGAAATTCAGGATGAGTCCTCAAGTTCGGTCAGGAGCAGAGGGGAACAACGGAATAATCTACATGCCCTCTTACACAAAGACGCTACAGATTTTTACTTACGATACTAAGACAGAAGAAGTGTCCTCGTTTAGACCGCCCAAACCAAAAAGGTTTACAATGTTTAACCATATCTGGGGAGCGTCTTCTGATAAGAAAGGCGAGGTTTACATGCCCCCAGCACTTGGAACGAGCGTTGCAAAGATTGATAAAGATGGTGTCTTTAAATATTTAGACGGGCCACCCGTCACGTCGGGGGTGTCCGGCTTTTCAGTAAAGTATGTTGGGGCAACATACGTCGATTCAGTCAATAAGATTTTCTGCTTACCTCGCCAAGGTAAAAAGTTTCTAGTAATCAATTGCTCGGATGATACCTATAAAGAAGTAGACTTACCTAAAGAATACTTGTCGGTTGCGAATAAAAACAAAAACTTCCAAGGATACCTCGGACCTGATGGTTGGCTATATAGT
>TARA_R110001592_G_scaffold341474_1_pt1 | contig 41974 bp, 35 predicted proteins | sample TARA_R110001592 | Tara Oceans TARA_R110001592 (sample SAMEA4398387) | marine metagenome | biome: Polar Biome; feature: [SRF] surface water layer (ENVO:00010504); material: water (ENVO:00002006), including particulate matter (ENVO:01000060) such as... | depth 5 m | reverse complement strand
CCCCCCCCCCCGGATACTTATACAAGTTCAATGGAATTGAATATAAGTAAACCGAGAGCAAAATCATCAAATCAATCGAACACCCTCTCTCAAGCAAAAAAGGTCGTTCGACCACTATTGACCCACAAAAGCTTAAGATGTTAATCTAAGATTACTTTACAAATAAACAAAAATAGGTACACAAATAGATGATTACCAATCCACTTAAGCTTAAATTAACCGATGAAAACATTGCTTTAATCTCAGCAGAATCAGAGAGAACCGGGATTCCATATGCCAAAATCATCAACAATAGAATCACCCGGTCATACAAGCAGCTGTCATGTGAGCAAATGCTAGATACCCTTGAAGTATCAGATGTTTTGCGCATGACTAGCATGAATACGACCAAAACTGCTCACGAGATTGTTAGGCTGTTACGTCGCCCTACTCTGGCTCGCGTAATCATGGCAGCTAAACCAGACAAACTAAATGGACGGGCACTTGTAGTAATATTCGAAATGGAAGACATCACGATTGTTGCTGACAACACTATGAATAATCTGGCACGTTCTCCGCGTATCATGGAAATAGAGGAAATATTTCATGAGTTCTCACGCTTACGCCTACAAAACAAAGCTCTTTTCATACCAGAACCAGTTGAAGATACTTCAAGTTTGCCTGTTGAAGAAGCTTTCAACCGCTTATCTAGCTACAGGATGAAATCATTCGACTTAGAAGGCTACCTCTCGGTCCTCAGCGAAAACTCACATCTATTTGATTTGAAAAGCTTTCAACCTAAAGAGCAGGGCTAAGGAGGGTTTGTTATATGTCAGAAGACTTGAAGCTTAAAGCATCGGAAAAAATCGAAAGCCTTATTTATAGAAACGTAACAGTATCGATCGTAATACCATTGATAATCTCAATGATTTTAGCTATCGACCTATCAGAACGACTTGGACTGGAGCTGTTATCAGATGAATCTGGGATAAATGCTATTCTCAACTATTTCTTGGCATGGCTATTCTGTGCCTGCCTAACTATGTTAATGAGCATGCAAAACTGACCCACTTTGGTGGGTAATTAGCACTTAAAATTGACCCACCTAATTATGTTTAATACCGAGCTTTGGCTCGGAGAACTTGATAGGTGATATTAATGGAATCAGCGATGAAGATACGCCGCCTCGTTTTAGTGGAAGGCCGGAGTATTCGATCAGTTTGTAAAGAAACAGGCATCTCCCGAAACACACTTCGAAAGTATTTAAGAGATGAAAACCCTCCTAGCTATAAAAGAAGTCAACCCGCCCCACGTCATGTACTAAAAGATTATGAGCACCTTCTAAATCAATGGTATGAATACGACTTAAAGCGTCCAAAGAGAGAGCGCCGAACTGCACAAAAACTCTTCGAACAACTTTTACTAGAAGGCTATGCGGGTTCTTACTCCCCAGTTTGTCGTTACATCAAAAAAATAAAATCTAGCCAAGCATCACCTCAACAAGCATTTATTCCTCTTGAGTTCACAATCGGTGAAACCATGCAGTTTGACTGGAGCCAAGAAATTGTCGTGCTTGGCGGTGTCGAACAGAAGATTAAAGTGGCTCACTTTCGTTTATCACATAGCCGAAAGCCCTTTGTCATTGCCTATCATCGAGAAACACAGGAGATGCTGCTAGACGCATTTATTAAGGCGCTCAACTATTATCAAGGCGTGCCGCAGAAGGTGTTGATTGATAACCCTAAAACAATGGTGGTACGTATTGGCAAAGGAAAAGAGCGTGAGTTTCATCCACGCTTTTTAGCCTTGATGAATCACTACCTCATTCAACCTGTGGCGTGTACACCCGCATCAGGTTGGGAAAAAGGACAGGTCGAAAAGCAGGTTCACTATTTACGCAATCAGTTATTCAAACCGCAACTTCAATTCGATGACCTACACAGTTTAAATCAGCATTTATTTGCTCGCTGCGAGAGCCTCGGAAGCAAGTCTCACCCTCAATTTAAAGACCAAAGTATCGATGCTATCTTTAAGAAAGAGCAACAAGCATTAAGACCATTAGGCCGCTCTTTTGATGGCTATGTTGAAAAAGCAGTAAGAGTGAGTTCTACCTGCTTAGTGCAATATGACAGCAATTATTACAGCGTCCCTTCATCTTATGCCAAACAAACCATATCCTTACGCGCCTATGCCGATCATATTATCATCGTCAACCAACAACAGGTTATCGCACGTCATCCACGCAGCTTCAATAAACACGATTACTTGTTTGAACCTTGGCACTACGTGCCATTACTGAAACAAAAACCAGGCGCCTTGCGTGATGGTGCACCGTTTTTAAAGTGGGACTTACCTGCTGCACTTAACAGCATCAAAAAGCACTACTTGCAGCGGTCTGGTGGCGATAAAGACTTTGTTGAGTTACTGCTCTTGATCCAGATGCATAGCATGGACATAGTCACCCTGGCTTGTGAGTTGGCCTTAGAGGAAAAGACCTTGCAGTTGCCAGCCATCATCAATTTGATCAATCGACTCACGGAACCAGACTATAAACCGCTCGATAATACGCAGCATTACCCACAACTGAAAATTCTGCCTGAAGCAAATTGCCAACGCTATGAACAGCTACGATCTTATCCAGGAGTCAGAGTATGAATGCACTGATTGAACAGCTAAACGAATTAAAACTCTACGGTATGGCACAAACGACCTTAGAGTTACTGGCTCGAAAACAAGCCCCTAGCTTCCTTGAAGGCTTGAAACAACTGATAGAATCGGAAGCCACTGAACGAGAAGTAAGACGAATACGTTATCAAATGACCGCCGCCAAGTTCCCACACCATAAAGACTTCGCCACCTTCGATTACAAAGCCTCGGCGATTGAGCAATCAACCATCGAGCCCTTATGCTCTGGTCACTTTGCAGAGCAAGCACACAACCTTATTCTAGTGGGTGGAACGGGTACTGGGAAAACACATACCTCCATCGCACTGGGTGCAGAGCTTATACAGCGAGGAAAGAAAGTGCGTTTTTATAATGCTGTCGACCTGATTAATGCGCTGATCAAAGAACAGTCAGAAAACAAACAAGGCAGTTTAGTCAGACGATTACAGCAAGTGGACTGCTTGATTATTGACGAGTTAGGTTATATTCCCTTCCCAAAATCAGGTGGTGCTTTGTTGTTCCATCTAATCAGTAAGCTCTATGAAAAAACTAGCTTGATCATTACAACCAACTTGGACTTTGGCGAATGGGTGAGTGTGTTTGGGGATGCAAAAATGACGACCGCTTTGCTAGATAGAATTACGCATCATTGCTCAATAATAGAAACTAAAAACGACTCATATCGTTTTAAGCAGAGCCAGCAAAACACAAAAAAATAGCGTTCAGGGGTGGGTCAATTTTAAATGCCAAGGTGGGTCAAAATTGCATGCCGATTGACATACAAAAAGTAGTATTTTTCATTTACTATATAAATCCATTATTTTCATTAAATATCAGTAGTATAAGATAAAATACTGAAATGTTATCTCTAGAGATACGTGCTGAGGATATTAAAATTCTTAAAACTAACTCAAGAGGTAACAACAAATGAACATAGAAAAGACCACAGTAGTCACGGAAATAGTAACCACTCTCAGCACAATTCCTAATGACAAGATGGCATTGATTTCAATGCTATTGATTTGCTGTCTGCTAATTTACAAAACGACCAAATGACAAGAAGTGATAATCTGTGAGAAACAAAAACTAAAGCAACAGGTGTGGTTAATAATGAATACTAAGGAAGTGCGCTGGAGTCCAATGCCTCGATCTTGGGTTGATAGCCATACATTGAAGATTCTGAGAACAGAAGCTAAAGAAACAAGTGGTGTGGTTATAGCATCACTAAAGCTTTATTTGGCGCTAGTCATGCTTGCTGATGACAAAAAACAAAAGGAGGTGTGTGGTGATGGACGATTAACGGTAACATTTGATAGGTTAATGGAGTTACTTAATCTATCTAGACCAATGATTTCGCAAGCGAAAAAGCTATTAATTGAGAAAGGAGTGATAGGCGCTACAGCGAATAAACCCACTATCTATATGTTGGTAGGTTATAGTAAAACGTCCTTTTCTAAATTACCGAAAGCCAATCTTTACAGTAATAAATTAAAGTCTACTATTATAGATAAATTAGCTAAATTTCCCTCTAGGGGGCAAGCTGCAATGAATGCATTAGCAGTCTACATCTTATTTTTAACAGTAATACAAAGGGGAACAAGTATTGCCTATATCCATTATGATCAAATTGCATTTCGGTTAAAAATGCCTACAAACAAAATTCGCCCAGCACTAGACCTATTAATCAGTCATAGTTTCATATCAATACTTCGGGGCACAAGCGCTGAGGTTTTTACCGAGTTGGGTCTTCAGCCGCCTACTGAAGATAGGCCTGCTCCAAACCTTTACATGATTCATGGCCTAACAGGAAGAAAACACATAAACCAAATTAATTCTTTGGAAGAACTAAGATCAGTAGCAAAAGGTCATCGTTAATCTTCAGCCTTCCTTTATTCTTTTGTATGGCCAGAAGGACCATTTACCTTATAAAACAAAAACGATTAACTTTTCCATTCTTGTTGAATAAAAGCATGGATTACCAGTGATTAGCTTGTTACAGCTTATTGATAGTATTAAGCTAAAAAGGCAGGGCGCTGAGAATTTCTTAGGGGCAGAAAGTAGAAAACCCACCAGAGGTGGGCTTTCAATTACGCTTCGTCTATAGTGTGGGGCGACTAGAACCTACTAGAGGGGAAGAAGCATCCACAGACGTATGAGACTAATATTAGCAGGTTATAATTAGGATACCAAGTCAATATTCGGTATTAAATCGACACTTTGCCACGGACAGACAGGAAGAATGCCGCAAAACATTAACTACAGCCCTATAATATCACTGATTTCTCAAGCTAGAATATCCAGTTATAGTACTACCTTCAGAACTAACACCAATGCTGAACTGTTCGGTGTATATACTTGGTCACAGCATGTTTCAGGTGCTTTATTTCCTCTTATTCAGGGGTTAGAAATTACCATTAGGAACTCTATTGATGCGGAAGCTAGGAGGCGGTTTGGTGATTTTTGGTGGGATAGCATTGGGTGTCGAGGACAAGTTACCAATACAAAGTTTTATGAAAATATTAATAGAGCAAAACAAAAGCTGACTAGAAGTTGGAAAAAGCTTGAAAGAACACGATTAAATTTACGACGCAATGCTCAAATACCTACCCAAATACCCTCCTGGACACATGATCAACTTGTCGCTGCAACCGACTTTAGCACTTGGCATTTTATATTAAATAAAGAATTTAGTGCTCCAAACAACGCTCAACCCAACAGCTATTTATGGCCAATTTCACTGGGTAGAGCTTTTCGGAATTATAATAATTTTAACTCGAACGCAAATAATGCAAGAACGAATTTAATGGATGCAATATTTGAGCTTCGAGAATACAGAAATAGAATATTTCACCATGAGCCAATCTGGACGAAAGCACCTGGAACAAATAGCCCTCAATTAGCAATAAATAGTATTAGGGAAAAAATTAATAAGATTGAAAAACTTATTAATACAGTTGATAGAAGAAAAATAATAGCAATGGAGAAGGTCGGACTATTTTCAAATGTTAGGCGTATTTGTTCGACTCAAGAACTGGATATTTACATGTACCGGCAATCTGAAGCACAGATGACTAAGAGACAAAAAAGGATAATGCGAAAAAAGTCATCACTGGCTCAGAATGAAAATAAGACATTATCTTGGGAACATAACGGGTGTTTATTTGGAATGAATAGAATTAGATAAGATACAAACTTTCGAAATTAATCTTGGTTTTATTTTTATTTTTATTTTTATTTTTATTTTTATTTACTATAGATTATCCAATACTATAAAGAGCATGCTCAATACACAATCTAACCGCACAATTAGTTAGTGGCAAAATTGCGCGAACAATAAAAATACAAATAAAGGGATTTAATATTGTGAAAAAAACAATTCTAGCGGTATCGCTGCTTATTTCAGCTGTTTCTAATTCTGGTTTTGCAGCACCTGACTCTATTACCATTCCAAAGGCTCATCAAACAGGTATAGATGACTCAGCAGCCGGAGATACACTTAAAGGTTTCTCAGCTACGCCGAGCTTAATTACAGATGGTGATATCCTATTGTTACCAGCAGTCGCAGCATCATATGAAGATGTTTGGCTTCATTGGTTTGACGATGAATCAGGAAAGAAAAGCCATTTTTGGAAGCATCGCTTCGCATCTTCAATTTCCCTGAATGGCGAAATTGAACCAGAAAACAACGAAGACCTTGTACAACATTTCATGTCTACTGGCGGTAATATTGATGTTGATCTGAAACTTGGCATTACAGCTTTTGGTGCAACCTATGACGGCTTTTCTGCTTATTTATTGGGTGAATATTCTTATCTCGATACCAGGGAATTTACTTCTGAAACTGACACTCAAGATATAAAACTTGAAACCGCTTTATACGGCTTAGGCTTGGGTCTAAAGTTTCAGGATAAATTTTATCTTGGCTGGGAAGGTGGGCGCGCCACCATTCTAGGCGATGAAGATAAAAGCGGAGCATTCTATCAAGCTGTTGACGAAGCAATATTACAGCGTGTCGTTTTTATTTGGGCATTAGACAAGACATCACAAGAAGGGGAAGCTAATTACATCCAGATCTTCCGGTCTTGGGGCGCTAGGGATACTGACGCTGAAATTGGTATCTCGTTTTCGCGTACCTTCGATCTAAAATTTTAAATTTCGGCCATAAGGAAGAAAAATATTTATTTAGCAGTAAATATAAGATCTTCAATGAATATATATGGTAGTCGGTTACGAACGACCGTTACCATATATAGTTCATATCTTTCGGCGCTGACAAGATATATCCAAAACTCCCTATATAACAGCTGTAATATCCATTCATTTTTCCGGTTAATTCTTCGTTGCTTTCACATTATGGCAACTGTATAAGGCTTGATCGTTCAATGCCAATAACAATTCACAACTTAATAAAGCTTGTAAGCAAGCTCAATAGTAAGTGCTATATATAACCCACAAACAAAAGTAAAAAAGCCCTTTATGAGCAATTTTCGCCAATATTTCTGCTCTTTTTGTTCCTTCTATTGCCGCTATCTCCTAGCTTCTTGCAAGAGGACTAACTATTCCCTCAAAAAACTTACCCATTGCTTGAATGTCAACTGGCTCTCCTTGATCTACGACCTGAGAATTTGGAGTTACCTCACTTTTAGATTCTATATTTTTAGTTTCTGACACAGCACTTCCTTATTATGATTAACAGTTAGAATATAACTATGTCTGATATGGAAAATAACATCAAACAATCTGCACTCCATTTGAACAATAAGGCTAATTGATCAACTGGAGCAAGACTCAAAGAGTGAAATGAATATTCTTCTATATCTGAAGTATTTATGACTAAGGTTATACTTAAAGAGCATTAAATCTCCTTTCAACTTCTTGGTGGTTTTATGATCAACGAAAGCGTTTAAGCTTTGGAAATCATTACAAGCCACTATCAAATAAAGAGATGTAATATCATTTAATGTTGTACATTATTAAATAATTTTAGACCTTACACTTAGGAAAAAAACGTCTGAGTATTCCATTTGCATGCTCATTTGACCCTCTCTGCCATGAGCTAAATGGGTCGGCAAAATAAATATCTATGCCCAATTCTTTCTCAACAACTCAAAATGGCACAATATTGCCATTTAGTTTGCGATATTAATTGTACGGCGATGTAGCGCGCTTATTTCTAAAACAGTTGGTAATGCTTGAGCTAATATAAGTAACTGAGAAATATAACTGTATAGTTAACAACTCTATTAACTTACCACATTATAACCGGCCTCGCTGTACGACCTACTCACATTTATCATCGATCAGTATTGCAATCCAAGCCTGAAAGCCTAAAGGTTTAATCGTATGTCTTAATTTTCGTTAGCTGCTATTAACACTCAGTATTTTTTCAATCACATCCACCCAACCATTTTTGAATACCATCTTACCGTTGGCGTCCTTAACACAGCCTCGCTCACCTTTTTCCCATCCTTGCCGCTTAAGAAAGTTATCATCTATTGCAGCCTTCAATGAATCTAATTCATGACTTAAGAAATCAGGTAACACTTTTTCTTTTACCTCTGTAGATCCTGATCGGTAATCGATTTCTAATTTCTTTACAGATACCAGAGCCTTGTTTTCTGCGTTCAGGTGACGTACTTGTGCAACCAAATCCAAAACTAAATAGCGAAGTGTGGGATCTTCAACTTTGTTGACCCAGTCATACTTAGCAGAAGGAACGGTATTCCGCTTATTTTCCTTTTCTTTCTTTTCGCCAACTACCTGCCAAGCTTCAATCAAGGCACGATATTGCTCTCCAGTTTTGTTTCGTATTGTCTGTGCGCTTGGCACACCACGCTTTGCACCCAGCTTTGAAATTGTCACTATTCTAAAGTCGCTAGCGCCAGCGCTATCCTGCTCCTTGCAAACTTCATGTATAGCTTCGAGTGACTTCTTGGTTCGATTATTTGTGAGTTGGCTAACTATCGCCTCGTATACCTCGTTCGGATCAACCATCACAATTCTCCCGTATTATTGGTAACGTTAAAGAACCGTGCATGATTGACTCAATCTCTTTATGCAATTGCATTAACTGACTATCCTGCCCCAAATCTTCCAGCATAATTGCGCCGTTGATAAGTCGATCAGCGACATGCCAATCATTTTGTGCACTTTTCATGATTAAACTAACAATCTGGTTAGCCGCTTTAAGCTGCTGTTTCTCTGTTAAGCGGAACATAGATGGAGCAATTCCATTCGTGTCGGCAAGTTTATCGAGTATCTGTGCCAATAATGGCAGTGCCCTTGAAGCACTTGAGCTCGTATATATTTCTGCATTTGAACAGACTTCAGCTAGTAGCCTAAATTCACTTTCTTGCTCCGACAACTGCATCCCCATCTCAACATATTGATCACTGACAATCAGTTGATTTTTATCAGAATCACTTGTGTTCAACAGCTCTATTGACTGAGAAATAAATCGATAAAGATGTTGAAAGTCGCACAATAGTACGTCTAGTTTTTTTGCTTTTTCTTCATAAGAAGCAGTGACTTTTTTGAGTTTGTTTCCATTTTTAAAAGGCTGCCCCGAGCTTTCTAGATCGTATCGTTCATCCTCTAAATCCTGCATTTGCTGTTCTAACTCGTGGTATTCAACTCGCAGAACTTTCATCTCTAATATGACCTCATTAGCAATTGCTGCTAGCCCACCAAAGAATGCAGGCCCAGTAATAAAGAAGCGACAACGTGGGCAGTTTCGAGCACCCAAGTATCCTGCTGCTACAGGGGCATAAGTTATTTCAGTAGTACGCTCAACCAACAATTCTCCGCCTTCATTACAACCAGCCCCTCCCATCGGACAAATACCTAAGCTGGTCACCTGATAAGCAGCAGAAGGCCAATCGGAACCAAGCCCATCTAAAATCGACCTATCTGTTGCAATCAGTTCTGGCTTGGCTTCATCCAATCTCTTTTGCAATATAAGATCCTGCATTCTATCAATATTCTGTTCGGCTGCTTTTTTCTCAGCATCACCTATAGCCTGCTTCATTTTTAGGTGGCCGACTTTGGTGTAATATATTGTCATTACTAGGGATGCATGACCCACTAGTTTAGATATGACATGAATGGGAGCCCCGCCATCTACTATATAAGCTGTTATTAGGCTCACCCTTAAGCTATGTGGTGAAAATTGACTTTTGTATTGAGTATTAGAACCTTCAACAAGTTGGGCCAGATCTTCATTGGATTGCTGAATATTAAAAAGTAGTGCCGGTAATGTCCGAGTAAAAGCTGTCGTCGTAAACATCGGCGACACCTTATCTTTACAAGCCATTGATGCTGGATCGCGAAATAAGAAAGCCTGCTTACCTCGTGCTTGGAGAACTTTTTTGTTTGTTTTCTGCCGGAGTTTAATCTGAGTCCAGGGTGTCAGCTTAGTAAGTGGGTTGTACTTGGATTGCCAATCACGCAGTTGAATGATCCAATAGTCCAACGATGCAGCCATCCAAGGTATGCTGTAGCCTCCAACTTTTCGACCAGTTTTATTGGTTGTTATATACGAACCGCAAGTGCCATCACTATATTTTTTGATGAATCCCTGTTGACGTTTAGTGTTCGCCAGCTTGTTGGTATTTCTTACCCATTGGACTTTATTATCCTCCCATATTGGAATATGTTCATCGCCTTCTCCGCTATCAAGCCAAAGGATTTGCTGCCCCCTCAGTGGCATACTGATCAGACAGTAAAGCGCAATAAGTTTTACCGGAGACCATATTTGGGTAACTTTCCCTTTTCGGTAGATTTCAACTTCGCGATAAATACAGTTTGGATCACTTGCATCAATCAATTCTGGGTCAACCTGAACCCAACAGTCATCGAAAAATGAATGCAGCTGATATAGGTCACCAAATGTTTTTGCTTCACTCGGAATTAAGTGAGTTTGGCAACGCAAAATTAACTTTATCTGAAGAACCGGCTTGACAGATTCGCTTGGTCGCGAGATGGGTAATTGATCTAAAAGGCCTTTTAAAATCGTCTTTAGTGGGTTGCGATACCCAGGTAATGGCGTCAGTAGCCCCTCATCATCTTCGTCAGAACAGTATTCATCGATCACCCAATCAAGAAAGTTCACACAGATATTGTGTCTTGACCTTTTTTGGGTTTCACCTGTTGAGTTTATGAATTCTATATACTCTTTTTGTGGAAAGGGTATATCTTTCGAAACTAACGCTCCTGGCTGATCCGCTAGACTCGTTGTTTCAATAACATCCCTTATGAAAATTTTCAAATGGGACAACTTTGATACTTGATTTACACCGACATCAACATATTTTTTTACTGTTTGAGAAATTTGAGGGTAGTTTTCTATTAAAACTTTTTTGTAAGACCGCTCATTGCCTAAAAAATCATACCAGTCCACCCATTCATCCGCATAAGAAACATGTGGACTTGAAGGCAACTTGGGATCTTGTTTGTAACCGACCTTGTACTCTCTAATACCGTCAAAATTTAGGGATTTCGCCGCCGAGCGGGCTTCTTCATAGGTGAGATATTTAACCTCCAACCGTTCATTCCCCAAGAAATCGTACCACCCCTCCCAGTCGTCCGCATAAGAAACATGAGGATTTGAATGCAACCTGGGATCTTGCATGTAACCGACAAAGTACTGTTTCGAACTATCAAAGCCAAGAGTTTGCGCCGCCAAGCGTGCCTCTTCGTAAGTGGCGTATTTTTCATATTCTGGCCGCTCATTCCCAAGAAAATCATACCAATCGACCCACTTCTCCTTATAAAAATCCTGTGGTTGTGAAGGCAACATAGGGTCTTTCGTGTAACCGGACTGGTACTGTTTCAAACCAGAAATGCCAAGAGCTTGTACAACCAAGCGAGCTTCTTCATAGGTGCGATATTTAACTACCGGACGAGGGTTTCCGAGAAAATCATACCAGTCCACCCATTTGTCCTTATAAGAAATATCAGGGCTTGAGGGCAGCTTGGGGTCTTGCGTAAAACCGACTCTGTACTCTTTAATACCGGCAAAGCCGAAGGCTTGCGCCGCCGAGCAGGCCTCTTCATATTCTAGATATTTACTTTCCTGTCGGACATTTCCGAGGAAATCGTACCAATCCACCCAGTTTCTCTTATAAGAAGCATCAGGACTTGAAGGTAGCATGGCGTCTTGCATATAACCGGCCTTGTACTCATTGAAACTACCAAAGCCAAAAGCACGCGCCGCAGTCCGCGCCTCATCATAAGTGGCATATTTCCCGACTGGACGCTCGGTACCAAAATATTCATACCAATCCACCCAGTTATCTGCATAAAATATATTTGGGCTTGATGGTAGTTTCGAATCTTGCTGATAACCTGCCTTATAATTTTTGATAGCTGTAAAACCAAGAGCGCACGTCGCAGTGCGCGCTTCATCGTAAGTGCCGTATTTTCCAACCCGTCTATCGGTGCCTAAATAGTCATGCCAGTCGACCCATTCATCTCCATAAAAGCTATCTGGGCTTGATGGTAGTTTCGCATCTTGATGATAACCGGCCTGATACTCGTGGATAACTCCAAAGCCAAAAGCACGAGTCGCAGTGCGCGCTTCTTCGTACGTTGGGTATTTCCCATCCGGTCGCCTTTTGCCTAAAAAATCATACCAGTCCACCCATTCATCTTCATAAATTTTATGTGGGCTTGATGGTAATTTCGAATCTTGCTGATAACCTGCCTGAAACTCTTTATGACCTTCAAAGCCGAAGGCGCGCGCCGCAGCTCGCGCTTCTTCGTACGTAGGGTATGTTCTCGCCAGCCGATCGGGGCCTAAATAGTCATACCAGTCCACCCATTCATCTCCATAAAAACTATCAGGGCTTGATGGTAGTTTCGAATCTTGCTGATAACCTGCCTTATACTTGCTGAGAACTTTAAAGCCTAAAGCGCGCGCCGCAGTGCGTGCTTCTTCGTACGTTGGGTATTTCCCCTCCGGCCGTTTGTTGCCTAAAAAATCATACCAGTCCACCCATTCATCTTCATAAAATTTATGTGGCTTTGATGGTAGTTTCGAATCTTGCTGATAACCTGCTTGATACTCACGGTAAGATACAAACCCTAAGGTATGAACCGCAGTGCGCGCTGCATCGTAGGTCTTATATTTTGTAGCTGCCAAAACGTTTCACCTTTTTTTAATTTTTATTGCAAATCGACTCTCAACACTCTTTAAATGCTCTTTAACCTGCTTTTCAGTTAGCTGAGTGTAAACCCCTTGACTCTCTATACTCTTATGGTGCATCGCTGAGCGAATGACGAGCGAGTCAACACCACTATCTGCTAATGCCTGACCATATGAATGACGATGAGCGTGAGCTGTTGTACCCGCTTCTTTTGAAAATGGTAGGCAAATTCTTTGCACTGCTCGCTTAAGTGACTGGTTATATCCCTTGATTGATAAAGGCGCTCCAGTTCTTGTTGTGAATGCAAACGGGTGATTGCCGTCATCGGGAGTACGCTGATGTATTAGGTATAACCGCCACAAATCATTAAAGGTCTTGCCAACAGAGCGAGGAAACCAATAAACAACGAAATAGTGATGTGTCGGGCTATTCAATAGGGGTGATTTCCAACCTGAGTGAAAGGAGTGTGACTTGGGGTACTCAAATCTTGGCTTTAGAGCATACTTGCCGTTCAAAATTTCTCGCCGTGACTGCTTGCCTAAATTATCTATACCTAGTGCAGGATGAAAAACTTTTACCACTGCAACCCCATCATCCCACGGAATAATATCTTCGACCCACAAGTGGAAACATTCACTCAAGCGCAAACCACCATAGTGCATCAGCATCGTGATAAGCACATGCTTTAAATCTAGCCTTTGATGAATTACGTCACGGGTTTCATAGCCATAACGAACAAATCCATCCCAAAGCAATTCGTCTATCTTCCCCTCTGGAAATGCTTTCGTCTCACTTTTTCCGTCAAATACTTGTGATGTACGAGGCCTTACATACCGTGACTTTTCCTTAGAAGGCACGTTACTCCAAAGATGGGAAAAGAATGCCCTTTTCTTTTTCTGCAGATGAGCAGCCAAATTTAACCATTGCTCATAATTTGATGGTTTAATCGCAGAGTTTATTTGAAAGTTTTTATTTTCGTTTTGTTCTGAAAGCCAATCTGTATAATTGGTAATAAGGCCAATCAAAAATGCAGCATCATTTTCACGCCTTGGTTTCCAGCGCAGCCAGCTTGGATCTTCTCCATTGTTGCCAACCGTTCCTGTATACAGTGAATTGGCAAACTCTCTGAAAAGTTCAAACTTGTTGTCAAAAGCACTTTCGTTTTGCTTCGTATAATCAATTAAAAGTCGAACCGCAAAAACACTTCGATCAATCCAACTTCTGGATCGATTTCTATACACAATCAAATATTCAAGAAAACTTTCGAGAATGCCTTCATTAGTTACGATGACGGGAAGCTCAAGAATATTACCTGTATTATCAAGCTTAATTCCAGAATTAAGACAAACACTATGAAGCATATTTTTATTATTTTTAGTAGATTAGTTATAGTGCTATGTTAATTAATTAAAGAATGATTATGCAAATAAGCAATCAAAATGAGTAACTTTGAGAGGTTATTAGTATATATTTTTTATTCTACTAATCGCAAAAAGTACATTTGTTATACGAGCACCCGTTACTGACTTGAAGTATCAGTGAGCGCGCCTCTGAAGGAGGTCTAAAAACAGGCTCTATATAATCAATAGGTAAATAATTCATAGGTATCTAAATCAAATAGTTTAAGTAATAGAAAAAGTATTGGATATCGCCATTATACGCTCAAGAAGACGTGACCGGAAATCAACAACAGAATTTTCCGTTAGTTGCTTTCCCAAGGGTTAAATACCTTGAGTCCATCTAAATTAAAGTCGCCAACATTGCGCGTTACTATCGTCATATCGTGAACAACTGCACTAGCCGCAATCAATGTATCCCTGTACGGTTTTGGATCTGGTACATGATATTTAGCGCTTACCAAAACCACATCTTTATCCACCGACAATATACGACCATCGAACGCTGGCAAAACATGCTCGCTCATCCACTTTCTAAGAACCTTACCTTTTGCTCGGTCTGACCTTTCAGCTAATAGTATTCCCAATTCTATTTCATGAATGACTATTGATGAAACATAAAGCAATTGAGGATCAACCTGAAACGACCAGCTCTCAATATGCTTATCCGCCTTTCCACTCTTCACTTTTCTGAGTTCTGAGATGACATTGGTATCTAATAAATACATCTAAAATTCTGCTGCCGCTGCTGTATCAGTTAATTTACCTGGGATAAATTCAATATCTTCTACTCCATCCATCGAGAGCATTTCACCGATAGAAGCTTTTTTCACAGTTATCGCTTTGTACTCTTCGTAAGACAACAATACATGCGACGGCTTACCGCGATCAGTAATGTATACAGGACCGCTCAAAGCCTCTTTTTTTGCTCTGCCTGTTTCCTGGTTAAACTCTCTACTTGTAAGCGTAGACATAAAATACCTCCCCAATCAGTTAATGTAGTAATGTTACTACAATATTGATATTTGCACAACAGTACTTCTACGTTGCTACATTATTTATAGGGCCTCACTGCTTTCGGAAATCATCATAAAAATGAATTATCTTTTGATGATATCTAGAGGCTATTTAATTAAATACTATCCACACCATTAACCTGAACTGGTGTTTTAACTTATAATAGATCTCCTTAAATAGGCTCGCTAACACTTTGAGAGATAGATGAGATGAGCTGAATTCACCCGATTATAATGCTTAGGTTAACACTATAGCGCATGATTCATTTCAAAATAGGCCTTTTGAAGTTGAAGTTTTGATATAGGCGAGCTTAAAGAATTAGAATTGAGATCAAAGCTTGCCTATACACATATTATAGGACTTATAGGACGTATCAAATGCAGACATTACATCACATAGTCATCGTAGGCGGTGGCGCAGGCGGGCTTGAGCTGGTTACAAAACTGGGCAATACATTAGGAAGAAAAAACAAGGCAAGAATTACCCTAGTCGATGCAGTCCAGACCCATGTCTGGAAACCTTTATTACACGAGGTCGCAGCAGGCTCATTGAATTCAGATGCCAGCCAAGTTGATTTTCGTGCCCACGCTCAACTACATAATTTCGAATTTCAGTTAGGCCGATTAAGTGGCCTGGATCGCGCTAAAAAGCATATTCGACTTGCAGCGATAGTTGATCGCAAGGGCTGTGAAGTGGTCGCTGAACGTAAGCTATCGTACGACACACTTGTGATTGCAGTGGGCAGTACAGCAAATGACTTTGGTACAGAAGGTGCAGCCGATTATTGTTTGTTTCTTGACAACCTCAAGCAAGCTAGAAGCTTCCATAGTTTACTGCTCAATGCTTTTCTGCAAAAAGAGTTTCTTGATGACCCGTCAGCAAGAAAGCTATCTATTGCAATTGTTGGTGCAGGCGCTACGGGAGTCGAGTTGTCTGCTGAATTGCGCTATGCGTCCAGGCAAATGAAATTCTACGGCATGCATAATATTACTGCAGATAAAGTGGAATTAAAAATAATTGAAGCCGCCCCAAGAATTCTACCTGCATTACCGGAACGTTTATCAAAAGCGGCCGAACGAGAACTTTCTCGACAAAATATCGAAGTAATGACGGGTAGTGCGGTATCAAAAGCCACCTCAGAGGGTTTTGTGTTAAACGACGGCACAATGATACAAGCAGACATAAGAGTATGGGCCGCAGGTGTCAAGGCACCTGAATTTTTAACTACGCTAGACGGACTTGAAACCAATAAAATTAATCAATTGAAAGTAAGGCAAACTCTTCAAACGACACTAGATGATGCTATTTTTGCTTTTGGGGATTGCGCAGAATGCTGTCAAGTCGGATGCGACAGACCTGTTCCTCCAAGAGCGCAATCTGCTCACCAGCAAGCAAGTCTATTGTTGAAGACCTTGACGGGATTACTGACAGGCTCTGAACCAGAATATTTTATTTATCGCGATTATGGCTCTCTGGTTTCTTTTAGCAAATATACAACCGTCGGAAATATGATGGGCAGTTTGCAAGGTAAAAGTATGTTTATAGAAGGACGAGTAGCCCGATTGTTTTATGCCTCTTTATACCGGATGCATCAGGTAGCAATCCATGGCCCGTTACGTACCACTTTGATTTGGCTCAATGATAAAATCACCAAAGCCTTAAACCCAAAAATGAAGTTACATTAGACCTTAACTTCGAACGTCATATCTTTTGATTTAAGAGGCATCACACTTAGGATACCAACCCTAAACTTACATTTAAGGCCATAAAAAATGATCGGACAGATAAAAGACCAATTTCCTCAAGCCGAAGACATTTGCTATCTGAACCATGCAGCCGTCAGCCCATGGCCAAAATGTACCAGCAATGCTGTAAGCCTGTTTGCCCAGGAAAACCTGATTAGAGGTGCACAATACTACCCAAAATGGCTTAAAGTAGAACAAAAGCTAAGAGAAAACTTAAGAAGATTAATTAATGCAGACAGTACCGACGAAATTGCCTTAACAAAGAATACCTCTGAAGCGCTATCCATTATTGCCTACGGACTAGATTGGCAAGCTGGCGATGAAGTGCTTATCAGTAATCAAGAATTCCCATCAAACCGCATAGTCTGGGAGTCCTTAGCACGCTTTGGCGTCAAACTTATTGTTGCAGATATCGACGATGGAGATCCAGTACAAGCAATCTCTAAGCACCTAAGCTCAAATACGAAACTGGTATCTATTAGCTCTGTTCAATACGCATCAGGACTTTGTATTAACTTAGAAAGTCTTTCAAAGTCTTGCCACGATAACAACACGCTACTTTGCGTAGATGCCATTCAAAGCCTTGGCGCCATTCCGCTTGACCAAGAAAAAATCCACGCTGACTTTATTGTAGCGGATGGTCATAAATGGCTTATGGCGGCAGAAGGCCTTGCCTTAATGTATATCCAAGCAAAACAGATCAGCAAACTTAAGCTACACCAGTTTGGCTGGCATATGATTGAAGAAAAAGGCAACTATGATAAAAAAACCTGGGAACCTGCCAGAAATGCAACTCGCTTTGAGTGCGGCAGCCCAAACATGCTTGGTATTCACGCTTTAAATGCGAGCCTGGAATATATTCTGGATATTGGTATAGATAATATTTATCAACAACTTCAGTTAAAAGTGCAGTCGCTTGTTGAACAACTAAAAACCATCGAAGGCATACAATTTAACAGTGACATTGAGCCACCCGCAAAGAGTGGCATTGTGAACTTCAAGATACCGAATATAGACAGCGGACAGCTTTATCAAGCGCTTATGAAACAAGGCGTTATTTGTGCAAATAGAGGCGGCGGCATTCGCTTTTCACCGCATTTTTACACAACAGAAGAATGCATAAAAAAAGCGGTCTCCCAAGTTAAAGAACTCATTGCCATTAAAAGCCCCTAACAATGCAGACTTAAATAGCTGGAAGGTACTGACTTGCAAGTGTTGCCATTCCTTGGCCGGAAATATCCATATCTAAAGCAATAAGCTCACTTGTAGCATAAGGATGAGCCTGCTGTGTATTACCATTAAGCAAAGAGCTCGCCAACTCACCCACTAATGGCTGATGCGAAACAATTAACAAACAATCGTCAACATCTAGCTTCTGCAATTCAGCCAGTACTTGGAGCACATCACCATCTGGCGTTAAGAATGATTTTTCGGAGGGTTCTATATTTAGAGTCTCTGAAACCAGCCCTGCGGTTTGTTTTGCCCTTAATAAGTCGCTCGACCAAATCAAGTTGATATCAGAGATCTGATGACGATGCGCTTTTAGCAAGTCTTTTGTTTGCTTTATTCCAGACTCCGTTATCGGACGCTCTCTGTCAGAAGGTGCACTAAAAGAAGCTTGTGCATGCCGCATTATATAAACTCTCATCCCTGCTCCCTATATTTACCAATTATTTTCTTAGTTCTGTTGTCGCATCAGGTACGTCAGTGTCATTTTTCTTAACATCATCATTATTATTTACTGCCACATTTTTTTCAGATTCGGCATTATGCAGCTCATCAGCATCTGTAAGCATATTTATAGGCTCTGATTGATCACTCACTATCTCTGGCCAATCTGAAAATGGAAACGGTTTATCTTCACTCGCATAACTTAAAAACTCACTAATTTGTTGCAAGTAAATACCTAAACTTTTACCAAACGCTTTAATTGAATCACTTGGCTCACCTGAAAAAATATTTAAGCCTGTCTGAATTAACAAGACCACCAACAAGACCAAATCTGTAATCCGATAAATCAAATAAAACAGAATGATATAAAGTATTTTAATCATGCTAAACATCTTCCTTAGATAAGGTAAATTCGACATCAGTATTCTGTTCACCTGACATCAACTTCTCAATCACCAACGACAAAGGTACTTTGTTATATATCATCTGATACAAGCCTTGAACCAATGGCATATAAATAGCATTTTCATCAGCAAAACGCTTAACTTGAGCTAAGGTGTTCACACCTTCAGCAACTTCGCCCAACTCTTCAACCGCTTCCTCCAGAGTCTTTCCTGAACCAAATGCGAAACCGACTCGATAATTACGACTAAGCGGTGAACTACACGTCGCGATTAAATCACCGACACCGGCCAAACCAAGAAAAGTTAATGGATTCGCGCCTTGATGCTGGGCAAATCGCCCCATTTCTGCCAGACTCCTAGTTAATAGCATGGCAACAGTATTTTCACCCAGACCTTTAGCAGCAACGATACCCGCCATAATGGCATAGATATTTTTTAAAGCGCCGCCAAGCTCTACGCCATAGACATCGGCACTGGCATACACTCTAAAATACGTGCAACCCAAAATATCTTGAACGGCATTCCTTAAGCCTGAGTGCTCACTCGCAATAACGGTTGCCGTTAATTCACGTTTGGCAATTTCTTTTGCCAAATTAGGCCCGCCCATCACCCCATAAGGACAGTCAGGCAGCTCAGAATGCAGAATATCGCTCATTAAATTCAAGGTTCCAGGCTCAATACCTTTCGTGGTACTAACGATATATTGATCTTGGCGAATATACTCTTTAGCACTCTCAACAACAGTCCTGAACGATTTACTTGGAATAGCAAAAAATATAATTTCAGCGTGCCGAATGGCGTTTTCTAGCGAGGTAGTTGGGATTAAATTTTTATGCAGAATTAGTTCAGGTAAATACTTGGCATTCTCTCGCGTTTCCTTAATCTCTTTGACCGCTGTGTCACTGCGCATCCATAAATAGGTTTTCACACCAATTTCTGACGCAATATTAGCAATAGCCGTACCAAAACTACCGCCGCCCAAAACAGCAATAATCGGTTGTTTTTCAGACATAAAGAAACCCAGTAAATGTAAAATCAGAAAAGACCAAGCCAAACAGTGCAAGGGAGTATAAACAAAAATACAAGTTAACCAAGCCCTATTATTTAGAAGGCAATATCATGCAGAAGACAAAGATCCTTCTTATTATATTTTATGCACCACCATAAGCAGCTTGCTCCTCTACATCTTGCTCTAATGTGGCAACCAAATCTTTAAACTGTTCTTTATTATGGTCGTTCAATTTCATCAAAACCTTGTGGGCATTGAGAACATTTTCTCTTAGCTCAACTTCATTTAACTCAGAAATAAGCAATTCTTTAAGTGCCTGATCAGTTTGTGCTGGCTTTTCTAAAATTATAAATACGGTATCAAAGCCCATCGTCGTTATAATTCGAGTTATATCCGGGTTAGTTGAAACAATAGAGGGAAGAAAGTGGCTTTTTTTCTTAGCAAGAATCGCTAGCTTAGCAAGCATGCCTAGCGTGGTACTATCAATCAGTGTTGTTTCCGTCAAATCAACAACAACTGTGGCAAAATTTGGGTCATTCGTAGTCGACTCAATGGCTGCATCAATTGTTGAGCACAAATTCAAACGAACTTCACCCACCAGCTTAAGTACATGAACACCGCTGCAATTTGCCTGTAATATTTTACATCTGGACATCATAATTTAAGGCCATAATATCTGCACACAATCGAAATTTGTGATTCTGAAAACAAAAACCAGAATTCAAAACAACTTCAAATGATGCAGTTACATTGTTTAACCAGTGCGACATTGAGAATGAGACAAAATAACTCATTCAAATACACACTACTCAAGTAAACTGCTTGGCTTTCAGCAAGAGTCCTGTCAACTGATAGCTAATCTACACTTTCCAAAGCACCCGACAACAAAGCAGAGCGTTTATCCAGCACGCTCATGACTGCTATATCATCAGGCAAATTGTCATAGTGATCCAAACCCAGAGAAACGAGTAATGAGTCTATCCCGTCTCCATGCTTCGATACCACTTCTAAAAGTAACTTTTCTTTATCACTTAGTGACATTTCAGATAAAACTTCAAGAATACCATCCGAGAAAATTATAATTTTAAAGCCCCGGGATAAAGTCTTACGGTACACTTCAAACTGAGGTTTAGGAAATAAGCCTATAGCTATTCCTTTTCCATCTAAATATTCCGCCTTCCCGTTGTGAGCAAGAATAGGGAAAGGAAAGTGCCCACCAACAGAATAAGAAAGCTCATTGGTTCTGTTATCCAAAACCCCTACAAAAATCGTTGCATGCTTACCCATATCGGTAGATAGCAGCTCTTGATTTACTCGCTGTAAAAACTTTTCAGGGTCAGATAAATGATCACTTGAGCCACGTTTAAAGTTTCGTTTCATGCGCATGCTTAAGTTCTTTAACAAAACCGTCACGAAAGCTGAAGAAGCACCATGACCAGAGACATCAGCAAAATAAAATAAGCATCTATGCTCATCAAGATTAAAATAATCTAAAAAGTCACCACTTAAATAAAGAGATGGCTTTACTCTGTGCTCAAACAAGTACTGACAAACAGTCTTACGCATTTTAGGTAACATTTTCTTTTGAATCTGCAAACCTGCTTTTTGATCTGTTCGTAATTCCTGAATTCCAGCTGTTAGTTTTTTATAACCAAGTTCAAGTTCTTCTTGAAGACGCTTGTTTTGTTTCGCCAAGCGTATTTTATCAAGTATTCGATCAATAACATGATCCACACTGGCATAATCCTTAACCGGCTTCAAAATAAAATCAGTTGCGCCTGCCCTCAAGCATGCAACGACATCGCCAGAAAGTTCAGCTTTAGAAACAACGACTAATGGTACTTGTGATGCATTTTTAGAGACACAGGGAAGCAGTGGTATCTCTTTATTTGTTATATCAGCAAAAATCAGATCCGGATAAGACAAGTGCACCATATCAATTGCTTCAGATAGCGAAGAAAAGGCATGCACAACATAACCTTTGGCACGCAAGTAATTTGACAAACGATGAAGATCTTCATTATTCGAATCTATGACAAAAATTCGATCTGCGAAATTAACCACACACGCCTCTATGCCCATTTATTGCAGTTCGCCAAACCCAAGGTAAAAAAATTATTTTTACTGTACTCACGTTTGAAAACAAAGGCACCACTAGCTAATAAATTAATAAAAAGTTCTTAGGAGTATAGGCCATGGCACCTGAACGTCGAACCGAAAAACACTTTATTTGTATAATTTTTAACATCATACTCATTTATAAGAAACTAGTAGCTGACCTTGATCAAATCATTTAATTATTTTCTGATTTAAGTATCTTTTAAACCTTATATTTGATTCAACAGGCTATGCTCATATTTTAGAGTATTCACACTAATAAACTTAATATCTCTATACTTGACAATAAAGCTTCAACATAAAACTAACAACACAAGGCGAGCCAAAATTTTGAACCTAAACATTGATGACCTCTTGGGCATCCATAAAAAATTAATTATGGATCCCGTGCATGGTGGCATTCCACTGCTTAACCACGAAGTGGCAATTATTGATCATCCACTCTTTCAACGACTCAGATATATTTGCCAGAACGACATACTCTCACTGGTATTTCCAGGTGCTACCCATTCTCGCTTTCTGCATAGCATTGGGGTCATGCATGTTGGCGGAAGGATGTTTCGAGCAATGGTGGAAAATAGCCTTAAGCACAAACCTGAAGTCAAAAAAGAGATTACTACCGACACTTTGAATGCCATTAGTTTTTTTAATCAACTAGTCAGAAACGCCTGCCTTTTGCATGATGTTGGGCACAGTAGTTTTTCGCATCAATTTAATCGCACACCCACTATTAAGAAAGCGCTTGCAGCTTCTGGAAGATTTGAGAAACTATGGAAAGGGATAGATTTCAAAGAATACTATAACGAAACGCCTGACCAGCTAGAGCATGAACACTTCTCAGTCAGAGCTGCATGGCAAATATTAAACGACATAGACGAAGATTCCATGAATCTTCCGATGAATGACATATTATCTTTGATGGAAACTGTAGCCATTGCGCCAAGCGAAACATTTATGTTTCATGCTGGACACTTATGGCCACTTATTCAGCCATCAAGCATAAAAGAAAACGCCTCTCTAGATTCACTTAAGCCTCCCAGTGACTTAGCAACAAAACTGCAGCATGTTTTATCCAGTATTGTTTCGGGAGAACTGGATGCAGACCGTGCAGACTATATGCTAAGAGATGGCTTCCATTCATCTGTTACCATAGGCGGCTTTAATTTAGATCATTTATTAAGCAACTTACATTTCGGTTGGTGTGATCAAACAAACTGGTTTGGTTTAGCTATTGGTGAAAAGAGCCTGAGCTCTTTAGAGGATTTCGTATACAGTCGGCACCAAATGTATCGACAAGTGTATGCCCATAAAACAGCTCAGGGTTTTGACTGGCTATTAAGAGCCGCCATTGATGAAGTAATGCACCAAAAAGAGAACGTTGAGTTTGTTGATTTATGCTTAAGTGATATTAATCAGTTCAAACATTTAACGGATAGCTATTTCTGGGAAGCATTTAGACAACTGGCTATTCGACAACCCTTATCCTATGCACACTGCATTCTTGAACGTATAAAAATGCGTCACATCGCAACAAAAGAAAATCTATCTGAGCTAGAAGAGCGCCATTACTTAGCGTTTCTCGCCAAAGAACAGCCATGCCAAGTGACCGATATTATTGCGTCAAGCATCACGGCCCGTTTCACAAAAATTAAAGCCGACTATAGTGAAATGAAAGTAAGAATCACTAGCAGAAAAAATTCAGACCCAATATTCAAAGCAATCTCACAGACTAGCCAATTCTTTAGTAAATTTAATGATGAAAAAATCACACATTTCTATATCGATCCATTAACATTACTTGCCAAGCAATAGAAAGAAATACCAAATAAAATGACTTAGACTATAAAACAAAGCATGGAATATAAGGTGGTCAGGTAAGCATGAAAACAAAAGATCGGATTTTGCTTAAAAGTCTCGAGCTATTCAATGAACTTGGCGAACCTAATGTCACGACACTTCTCATTTCAGATGAATTGGATATTAGCCCTGGCAATCTCTATTATCACTTCAAAAGCAAGGCAGACATCCTAACGAATCTTTTTAACTGGTATGAGCAAGAAATAAACACCTTGCTAGAAGTGCCAGACACTCTAATGGACATAGAAGATCAGTGGTTTTTCCTCCACTTGATATTTGAAAATATTGCAAAATATCGTTTTATATATCAAGACGTTGTTCATGTGCTAAAACGTCATGACAATATCCAACAACGCTTCAATAAAATAATCAGAAAAAAAAGAAAAGCATCACTTAAGATCCTGCAAAGCCTCAAAGAACAAGGCAAGCTAAACGCCAATGACAGTGAAATTGAAGCGCTATGTGAGAACATCGTACTAACGGCCACATTCTGGCTAAACTATGCGATTATTTCTCAACAAGACTTAACAGAAGATGTGCTTGCCAGAGGCGTTTATCAAGTTATTTCCTTAGTTGCCCCCTTTTTGGATGAAGAACAAAGAGCATCGATTGATGAGCTGAAGAAAGCTTATTTGTGAAGTCCCCTCCCCTTATGAAGAGAGAGGAACTTAAAGCTCATCATCCCCTTCCCTTGTGAAGAGGAAGGGACTAAAGCAAAATAAAACCTACTTCTTAGACAGTTTCGCTTCTAATGCTTCAATACGTTTTTCCAATTCAGCAATATGCGTGTTACTAGGAATACCTAATCGCTCAAGCGCAGAAGAAACACGTTGATCGAAAACGCTCTCCAATTTTCCAATTGTACCGCTGGCTTTTTCACGCACACCTTCAACTTTATCCTCTACCGCTTTAAACTGTTTTTCAACAACGCCACGCGTCAAGCTTTCAATTTCCTCACCTTCTTTAACAAGCTTATCAAAAATCTTACCTGTATCCTCTTCAGCTTTAGTATAAGCCCCTAAGCCAGCAAGCCAAATTTGACGGGCAGACTCTTTAATCTTTTCCGATAATTGCGCACCTTGCTCACTTACAATTGCAGTCTTACTTTTAGCTTCTTTTTGTGAAGTTTGTTTAGTTTTAGCCATGTTTTCTCTCCTTAAACACTACTGTAAGCTCTCTTTTACGAATAGCCTGCAATAAGATTTTACAATTTTGTCTTTGTTGAAAGCTTAGTTCTTGTCTATACACAATAGTATAGATATCAGAAGGTTTAGGAAATGGGCTTACTCAGTAAAACAAAAATAATTAATGTCATCGTTGGTTGGCTGACTCACGAGAGACCTCCAAACCCTATTCCGATGAGCGATTTTGAAAGAATGCGTTACGAAATAAAACCAGGAGATGTCATTCTTATAGAAGGACGAACTCGTGCAAGCGACGTAATCAAAAACATCACTCAAAGCCGCTGGTCTCATGCTGCGCTATATATCGGAAGAGTTCATGAAATAGAAAACCCGCTCTGTCGACAGCGCGTCAAAGAATACTTTGACGGCCAACCAGACGTGCAACTCATCATAGAAAGTGAACTTGGAAGAGGTACTATTGTCCGGCCATTATCGACTTACGATAGAGATCATATGCGAATTTGCCGCCCAAGAGATATGACCTTTGGTGATGCACAAAAAGTAATTAGTTACTCGGTCAGCAGGTTGGGCACAGATTACGATATTCGACAGATATTCGATTTACTGAGATTTCTTATCCCGTGGCTAATTATGCCCAGAAGATGGCGCTCAAGCTTATTTACAACTCACATAGGTAAAAGTACCAAAACGGTTTGCTCAACCATGATTGCCGAAGCATTTGCATCCATACAGTACCCGATTTTACCCCTGGTAAGACGTAGTGAAAACCATGAAGTCAAAATCTATAGGCGCAATCCTAAGCTTTGCACACCTAGCGACTTTGATTACTCTCCCTACTTCGACATAATTAAATATCCTTTTATGAATTTTGCTCAGTCACAGCCTCACTACCGTTTATTGCCTTGGGAAGTAGACAGCATTCACCCAGCAGATCATAAGTCTATCGGTAATCAAAATGCTCAGGAAGACCAGCTGCATTAACTTCACCTCCCTCTTTTCAAACTATAAAAATAATATTGAACACTCTACTATTTTAGAAACTCTTTAATGAGAGCATAAAATGAAAGCAAGGCCATCTAATAGAAGGATAATTACAAGCTTGTCTTGGTCTCTGTTACAATAACTTTTTCAATTAGATTTCCTACATGCAAATTCAGTTTTCAACCTTAAGCCATAGCATCGGTGCAGTATCATTTGTTCTGCTAGCCTTTTTCTTAGTGAATAAGCGGCTCAGACGCCAAAGTGATCGTGCGCTTTTAGTCGCTGCCATTGCGAGCATAATTTGGTTATCAGCCATGATTGGCCAAAGCCTTAACTATGACATTCCATTTTATGTTCGCTATACATTAGAATTAGTTCGAAATGCAGCATGGTTTGACGTGCTTTATGCCATGCTAGGCACAAGCTTTTTTCCTAAAAAAGAGCCAGGAAAAGATCGATTCTATTTAACTTCCAGCATCCTATTATTGCTTGCCCTAATGCTGAGCATCACCTTGTTTCAAGGCCTTACAGGGACACAAATAGTATCAACACAAATATTACTCATCCTGCAACTGTCTATTTCTACGGTAGGCATTCTCCTTCTGGAGCAAGTTTGGCGCAATGGAAATAGTTTCCGACGCAGAAGCATCAAATATTTTACGATTGCTATCGCAGCAATTTTTTCATATGACTTTTTCATGTATACAGATGCCATGCTTTTTAAAGAACTATCTTCCCCTCTCTGGGAGGCTCGCGGCATTATTAATGCTTTAGTCGTTCCATTCATTGCTATTACCATAATCCAAAGTCATAAGCAGGACACTGGCATTCATGTTTCCAGACAAATGGTGTTCCACAGCACTACCTTAATTCTGGCCGGAATCTATTTGATTTTTATCTCTGCCGGTGGATATTACATCAGTTTTTTTGGTGGGACTTGGGGAGAAGCTTTAAGGGTTTTATTTATTTCAATTGGTTTAGTCATCTTAATTCTTCTAATGACCTCCCCTAAATTGAGAGCCAACATAATGGTTTTCATAAGCAAAAACTTCTTTGATTATAAATATGATTACAGGGACGAGTGGATAAAAAGCACCAATGCATTAGCCTCAAGAGAGGAAGATCAATCACTACTATACTTCCAAATCACTCAGATCCTCTCAGACTTAGTAGATAGCAAAAGCAGTGCAATATGGTGTAAAGACGATGACGGAGTCTTTACCTTACGCTCACAGCAAGGCTCTATCGAAGGGAAATTAGCGAGTATTGATAATAATTCAGATCTGGTGCTGTTCTTCAAACAACATGATTGGATTATTAATCTTGATGAATATATGATGGATCCAAGCCAGTATCAATTGATTGAAATTCCAGAAGATATTCTCCATCAAACCCATCCCTGGCTAATCATCCCGCTGGGTTCAGGAGATCATATTAGCGGCTTAGTGCTTTTGTGCGACCCCATGGCAGATATAGATCTTAACTGGGAAAACTACGACCTTCTCAAGATTGTTTCTCAGCAGGCATGCAGCTATGTCGACCAAAGAGAATCTCAAGAAAAATTGGGCACTGCAAAACAATTTGAAGCGGTGAATAAAGCCTCTGCTTTCCTTGTACATGACATTAAAACCATTATCGCTCAATTATCTTTATTGGTTAAAAATGCCGAAAAGCACAAAAGCAACCCAGCCTTTATAGACGACATGATTCAGACAACCAGCCACACCGTAGCTAAAATGGATCATCTACTTCATCAAATAAGAAACCCTAATCAAAGTAACGAATCTGAAAAAGTAGAGCTGGGAGAGCTATTACTAGAATTATATCTGAACCATAAAGACTCTACTCCACGCCCTTCATTAGAAGCACTTGAGAGTCCGGCTTTGATAAAAGCAGATAAAGAAGAGCTTAGGTCTGCTATTGGCCATATCGTTCAAAACGCAATCGAAGCAACACCCAAAAGTGGAGAAGTCTCCATAACAACTAAATTCGGGAAAGAGTTTGTCTATATATTCATCCAAGATACAGGCAGTGGAATGAGTGAAGATTACATTCAAAACCAGTTATTCAAACCCTTTGTCAGCACTAAAGGCCTAACGGGGATGGGAATAGGCGTCTACCAAAGTAAAGAATACCTCCGAAAACTAAACGGTACCATTAGTGTCACCAGTGAACTTGGTTTTGGTACTTGTTTTACACTTAAACTGCCTATAGTGAATGAACCTTAAGTGCATTAAACTCTTTTAAAGATCAAATAATTCAATACAGAAAACAAAAAATAGAGGCTGAACGTGAAAAGAAAATTATTGATAGTTGAAGATGATCCTGGTCTGCAAAGTCAAATGCGCTGGTGTTTCGAAGATGCCGAAGTATTTATAGCCTCAGACAGGGATGCTGCCTTATCAATTCTTCGCCGAGAAGAGCCTCAAGTCATCACGCTAGACCTCGGCCTCCCCCCCGATCCAGGCGGTTCTTCAGAAGGTTTTCAGGCGCTTCAGGATATACTCAGATTATCTCCGAACACCAAAGTGATCGTCGTGACTGGTCGTGAAGAAAAAGAGAATGCCGTTAAAGCTGTTGGCTTGGGTGCTTGTGACTTTTTCCAAAAACCTTTAGATGCCGACATACTATCCTTCATTGTAAATCGTGCATTTCGAATGCATGAACTCGAGAAACAAAACCAAGAACTTAGTACCGGTAACTCATCTTCAAATTTAGCTGGCGTCATTGCCAGCAGCCCCAAAATGTTAGAGATTTGTCGCATGATTGAACGAATTGCGCCAGCAGATGTTACCACTCTACTGCTAGGAGAAACGGGCACAGGGAAAGAAGTACTGGCGAAAGCAATTCATCAAATCAGCCCCCGAAAAGAACAACCATTCTGTGCGATTAATTGTGGTGCGATTCCAGAAAACCTGCTTGAAAGTGAACTTTTTGGTCACGAAAAAGGCTCCTTTACCGGAGCCACCCAAATGAAGCAAGGGAAGATCGAGTTAGCCAATGGCGGCACCCTATTTTTAGATGAAATAGGCGACATGCCGATGACCCTTCAAGTAAAACTTCTTCGTTTTCTTCAAGAACGAGTCATTGAGCGTGTTGGCGGCGTCAAACAAATTCCTGTCGATGTAAGAGTTGTCTGCGCAACCCATCAAAATTTACAAAAGCACATTGATCAAAACCTGTTTCGAGAAGATTTATATTATCGCGTTAGTGAAATTACGCTAAATATCCCCCCCATAAGAGAGCGTGAGGGTGATGCTATTATCATTGCCCAAGCCTTGCTAAAGAATTTTGTCCAACAAATGCATAGGCCTCAGCTGACATTTAATGACGATGCGATGCGCGCAATCAAGTTTTACAATTGGCCGGGAAATGTAAGAGAAATCATAAATAAAGTAAAACGCGCAGTTATCATGGCAGACGATAAAGTAATTACAGCATCCGATCTAGAACTCAATAACAGCTCAGAGATTCCAAATGAAGCACTAAATCTGCGTCATATCAGAGATGCAGCAGAAAAAATAGCGATCACCCAAGCCCTTCAAGCCGCTCAAAATAACATGGCTAAAGCTGCAAGATTACTTGGGATAACACGACCCACGCTTTACAACTTAACAGAGAAGTTTGGCATTCATACGGGAAGTGTCGAATAAACAATAATACCCCACCCTAACCCTCCCCTTCACAAGGGGAGGGAACTGTTTTGCTCTAGTTCCTCCCCTTTCCAAAGGGAATGTTTAATCCTTTATCCCTCCCCCTTTTTCAAGGGGGAGGTTAGGAGGGGGTATTATTTTCCTTTTATCTCATCAAGATGGGCTTTTATTTCTGCCCTTTCGGGATCCCGAGCTAGAGCATAAGCCTTTTCAAGAAACCTTAAGCCTTTTTGTTTTTGACCATTTTTTGCTAAAACCCATCCATAACTATCTAATACAGCAGCGCTTTCAGGGGCAAGTTCAACAGCCTTTTCCAGCAACGTTAATGCTCTATCATCACCCACCTCAAAATAGATCCAGCCTAGATTATTTAGCGCCATCACGTTATTTGGTAAAGCTTCAAGCACTTTTTCATAAGCAGACACCGCCTTTGTCTTCTGTTTAGTCTGCTGATAACTAATAGCCTGATAAAGCGTTGCCGCCATGCTATTTGGAATAAGCTCTAACCAATTATCCAAATGCCTTAACTGAGCATCTCTTTCACCCAAAACACCCAAAACTTTAAATAATTTTTCAGCCACAGAATCAGCTGGAGACTGTTGCCAAGCATTTTTTAAATGAACCTTGGCTAATCTCATATCATTATTTGCCAAAGCCAAATCCCCTTTAAATATATTAACGATAGGGTGATCCGGGTTGATATTTTCAATCTGCGCTAATATTTTAGAAGCTTCATTTAATTGCTCAGCCTTTATCTCTAAATCTACTAAAAACGATAAGAGCCTTAAATTTTCTGGATTTTCACTTAATAAGTCGGCAATGATAGAACGAGCTTCAGAAAAATCTTTCACCTCAAGAGCCATAACAGCTTCGACATAGCGAATAGTCTGCCCAAGCATAGTTAACTCAAGCTCATCAACTTTTAACTGACTTGCTGCGTCAAAGTATGACTTTGCCGCGACTAAATCCTTACGAGCAATAGCTGATTCAACTAACACCGCATAAGGCGCCAATTGATTGAGTTTAGCGCCGTAATTTTCTAGCTTGTTTACACCCTCTGTATAATTATCTTTTTGGAGATACACTGAAAGTATGCCTTTATACCCAAGCTGGTTGTCAGGAAACTGTTCAATTATTTTTTTAAAGGTTTCTTCTGCGTCTGCTACTTTCTTAAGCGTAAGCTCTGCTCTTCCTTTGGCAAACAAGGCGTTAAGCAGATCTTTCTCTTTAGGCTCAGTTTTTAATGCAACTTTTAATGCAACAGTGAAATACTCTAAAGCCTTCTCAAACTGCTGCTGACTTGCCACAAAAGCCCCTGCCAACAAATTAGTCGCATAAGCTTTGGGGTGCTTAGCCAATGCCTGTTCAATAAATTGATTGGCGCTCGCAACACCTTCATTTCTGATAATAAATGACAGTTTATCGGATAAAACCTGTTTATCCGTCGGTGCTATTTCATAGGCTTTTTCTAGTTGTTCTTTCTCTTTTGCCAAGCTTGGTGAGGGTTTATTTCGATAATAATTCGCTAAGGCTAAACGAATTCGAATATTCTTTTCATTATATTTTAAGGATTTTAACAGGGCTTTTTCACCCTTTTCATATTGTTTATCGGATATTGCTGCCAAGCCAAATAATGCCAGCGTTTCTTGTGAATTAGATTGCTCAATTCCCGGTTCAAGTATTTCCAGAACTTTCTTAGGGTCATTTAACTTCAAGTTTGTGGCGGCATAAATATGACGCGTCATTTCATTCGCCACTTCTGGGTCAACGCTTTCAGATAAATATTTGGACGCTGTTTTGATATCGCCCTGAATATAACTGATCACACCTAATAGCTGGGTGGCTCTATTGTAATTAGGGTAGTTCTCAAGAATTTGAAGCAACATCGACTTAGCTTCATCCATCTTACCTTCGTCCATTTTTTCAACAGCAGCCTGAAATTCTGCTCTCACCTCATTTGAACCCGGGAAGGCTTCAGAGAGTATCTTGGTATAGATGTATGCTTCGTTCGAACGGCCTTGGCGTGTCAAAACATAGGATAAACGCTCTAATACAATGACTTTCTCTGGCTCAATAATATCGGTATTTCTCATGCCGGAAAGTACGTTGGTCAAGGTAGCTTCTGCTTTTTCCAACTCCTGATTACTAATCTGAAGGCCTGCGATTAAAACATTCGCCTTAATTGAAGCCTGATGATCCGGATCTATCTGCTTGAGTAATACCAAACTTTCATCCATCTTGCCCATTCTAGCCAAGGCCGTTGCTTTCCCTAGTATGGCGTCACTCTCAAGACTCACATCACTTTTTACTGCATCAAAAAGCTTAATAGCCTCCTCTAAATTACCTTTTCCCAAACTATTTTCAGCAAGCGCGAGCTTCACCACATTCAAAGACGGATCAAGATGCTCAGAGAGAATATTCTGAGCAGAAAAGTACTTTTTCATTTTTTGATAGGTGTTCACCAACTCAAGGTAATAGGCATCGGTCTGACCAGACTTGACCTGCTCTAGCAAATTTAATGCGGCAGAATGCTGACCTAAACGGTTAAGCATACTGGCATATTGAAGGAAGACATTAAGATCACCCTGCGATTTTTTGACTGCATTTTTGTATTCAATAATCGCAGCTTTATATTGCCCCTGCTCTTGATAAACCTGAGCACGAGATAAATGATCCATGTGTGATTGTTCTTGTTCAGATCCACCACACGCAACCAAAAATAACATGCTAAAGCTCATTAAAAAGCTCAGCGATAATTTATTAAACATGACATGCCTACCCTGTGTTTTATTGTAATGATGAGAATGTAACTAACCTACCCAAGCAAAGCAATGTCAAGAGCCAAAATGCTGCTTCAGGCCACGCAAAAATGCCTCTATTTTGAATTTCAGTCGGTCTTTTTGTAAAGTAATCAGATAAAGCTCTTCATGAGCAGCACCTAAACTTGATTTATAACGGTCGTCCCCGCCCATAAAGTCATAAAATTTATAGCCTTTATTCATATAATACTGAATAGCTAAAGCGTGAGCACATAAGCCGGGTTTAAGTTTTGCATCCTGTTCAGAGACTAAACCACTCAAATAAAAATACACACGACCCCGATATAAAAAGTTATACAAATAACCTAAAACACGCGCACCACAAAAAACCTTAATAATATCGACTTGCTTTAGAGGAAATGCTCTTTTTATTAATAAGTCATGAAATGCCACAAAAGCCGGATTAGAAAACCCACTCTCGCCAACTTTAGTACCCCATCTCCCCATATGCAAAGGGGCGATTTCATGAAAAAACGACCACGCTTCAGTTTCATTTGCAGCAAATTGCAGGCGTAGCCCGCCTTGGCTTTCATAGATTTTTAATGAGCGTCGAATCTGGTAACGGGTATTTCTAGATAATGACTCAAGAAAACCAAGACCTTTCGTTTTTAGATCTTGTAAATCAACGCCATATGAAGGCGATTCCCATAAATCAAGACGAGATAAGCCAGAAGATTTTTGCAAAGTTTCAGCTAAATTTTTAGAAACAGCACCAAGCATTAATTCATCCCACCCTGAGTAGTGCTTGATTAAAAAAGGCATGACTAAAGCATTAATTTCAGATGCATGATCGGTAGCACACAAAACACCATTATATTCTGTCCAGATCTGGTCTAATTCAGGCTTTCCTGTTTGATGAAAATGTAAACGCTTAGAGGTAAAACGCTTCCATTGAGAAAAAACACTTTTAGATAATAAGCACAAACCGATTATTTCATCGTCTAAAGTAACACTTAAAACATCCACCTCAGGCAAATAACAATCCAGCCATGTTCCGACCCAAGTCCAAGATAAAAAAAATGACGCCTCGCTTTTTTGCTCAAGTGACAGCCAATCCGACGAAAGGGAGGGGTATTCCTTTAAAGACCTTACACTAAACTGATACTGTTCAAAATTTTCCGTCATTTTATCTTCTTGTTATTTAATCTTCTTAAGATGAAGCAAGCATACCTGCATTTTTTTTGAGCTATACCTAAAATATAAGCTTACTTTTTAGACCAACAATGTATCCAAGCCTGACGAAGAGAGCAATAAAAACAAGGTTAATATAAACATCCTTTAGCTATCTAGAACGATCAAGGCTATATGTCAGTTTTTTTTACAGTCATTAAAAACAGATTATCCAACTATTACCCAGCTATGTACGACAAAATTAGCCTTCCTCCTTCCTTAACAAAGCGTAATACTTCATTAAAATGACCATAGAATCAAAAAACCAATTCTAAGCCTTAAACAACTCACATAAACATCAAACTGTAAACAAGAGAGAAATTGATTTGAATAAGAGGCAAATAAACCATCTGTCGAACATTTTTACACACATATAAAACACCATAAAAAAGCCCCCCCACAAAAAAATGCATCCACTTGATTTACAAGAACTTATTACTTATGGCACACTACCTGCATTAAAAGATCATACAACACATCATATTACTATTTAATAAGATTTGTTTGATATTTGTTTGATATTTGTTTGATATAAGTACTGAGGTTTCAAGCCAAACCTGCTGTGAAGCTGGGACGGAAAGCCAAGGGCCTTGATAATAAAAAACCAATCAAGGCAGCCTAGCCACAACCCAATCATCAATTTAAGGAGAATATTATGAGCTTCAAAAAAACATTACTTACAGCTGGCTTACTAGCTGCATCAACTTTCGCTGCTGCTATACCTATTACTGGAAATATTGGCTTCGCAGGCGATGTAAACGATACTGGCAGCGTTCTTGAATTTTCTAACACAATTACTTTTGGTACTTCTGGTACTTATGCTGGCCTAAATGGCACAAGCGTAGCAACAAGTGACATTACATACTCTCCTTTCTATAGTGTGACAAACCCTCTATGGACATTTACTAGCGGCTCTAACACTTATTCTTTTGAACTATCAACTCTAGTTGATCAAAGTGTCGGCTCGTTCACTCTTTTCTCTGGTACTGGAACATTATCTGCTACAGGTTATGATGATACTGCTGGTTCATGGAAGTACAGTGATCAAGGTTTAACATTCTCTGCACAATCAGCTCCTGTTTCCGAGCCAGCGTCAATCGCTCTTTTAGGTTTAGGCCTTGCTGGTTTAGGTTTTGCTCGTCGCAAGCAAGCTAAAGCTGCTTAATTAACACTTGAAGCTAGCTTAGGCTCGCTTCAACAAAAAAACCGAAGCTCTGCTTCGGTTTTTTTACGCCTGTCTTTTGGGCTTGCCTTTATCCCTCCCCCTTCTTCAAGGGGAGGGAAGTGTTTAGTTCACGGCAAATACTTCACAACAGGCGGGCCAATCAACTTTGTCAACCAAACAGGCAGTTTCTGCCAAACAGTTATTAACAGTTTATACTTAGGATTATTCGGGTTAAGCTCTGGTAATTCACCACCATTGAGCAACCAATAATACCAATACAACTGCTGAGGCTCTGCCCCCCACTGCTTCTTAAAACGATAGGTTCCTGCATCTTTTGAAGAACGCCCAAAATCAAAAAAGTGATTTTTACACTGAATGGCGTATTGCAAAACCTCCCAATACATATACATATTGACATTCATATGATTGACTGAATTCAATGCCGATGCCCACGGAATTTCCATCATTCCCTTGTGCTGCATGAGAAAACACGTCGAGACCGGCTTTCCTTCAAAATAAACCACAGCGACATCAAAGCTTTCTTTAAGAGCGGAAGCTAACAAATTCTCAAAAAATGCCTTCGCATAAACCGGCGTTCCCAAGTCCCGCATATTTTCTGCAAAGACCTTATAAAAATCATCAAGCAATTCGCGCTTTCCAAACTTTATATCCAGATCAAAACGCTGAGCCTTTTTAATTTGAGCCCTAACCTTGGTACCAATATCATCCCAAAGCTGGTCTATTGACTCTGGCAAAGGTCTGACCATAGACACTTTAGATAACTTGGCTGGCATATTTTTTTGAAGCGATGTTTGAAGCGTCGTTGAACGTAATTCAACATGCCCGGCACCTAGCGCTTTAGACTCTTCGAATAAAGCCTTATATAAGGCATCGGCCACAGAATCAGAATCAGCCAAGACAGCACCATAAGTAAAATAAGGCATAGAGACCAGAAAGTGCCCAAACAAACCACTCTTCAATTCTACAGCAGGTAAGACACCACAAAGCCCTCCGGCACTAGTAAAAGCTGCAAGGTAAACAACACGATGCCCAAAAGATTGCTCAATTACTTTTTTGAAGGCAGTAAAGTGATAGATAGAAGAGTTTGGCTTTGACTCAACATAATGATCCCAAGCCGACAGCTCATCTTCTTGAATTCTTCTAACACTGATACCATTCGACACACCAGACAGCCCTGCATTTACAGAAAAAAGATCAGGCTGGGTATTGATCGGAGTTTTATGTTCTTTAGGCTGCTTCTGATCCTGCTTGTCTTTTTGCTTTTCCTTGAACTGACTTATCTCAAGAGACACTTGCTTCATTTCAGCAAGCAAGCCATCAATAGAATGACCCTCTTTCTTGGCTGCACCAATCTGCCGAGATAAAATACCCTTTTTTTCCATTAAAGCTTCTAACACATTATCCCCAAGCTAAACTCTACGTTTCATCAAGTACATTTCGACAGGCTCAATGCGCGTTATTACCGCTCCCTGAGCTCCGTCGAAGGGCCTTCCAAATTAAACTCTGAGTCTCATCAAACACGTTTCGACGAGCTCAACGAGCGAAGTGCAGGCTCATCGCGCCACAGAGAACAACCTTGAGTCTCTAAATATAACCATGCTCTAACAAATACCCGTAAATCATTTTCGCGCACTCTTCGACACTCAGAACACCAGCATCTACCACCAACTCTGGCTCGACAGGCACCTCATAACTTGAATCGATTCCTGTAAAGTTTTTGATCATCCCTGCTCTTGCCTTTTTATACAAACCTTTAGGGTCTCGCGTCTCACAAACATCTAAAGAGGTGTTGATATGCACCTCAATAAACTCACCAGCAGGAAACAAGGTTCTCACCATCTGACGATCTGAACGAAACGGCGAAATAAAGGCTGACAACACGATTAAACCGGCGTCGACAAATAGCTTTCCAACCTCACCAATACGGCGAATATTTTCAATTCTATCTGCATCGGTAAAACCCAAATCACGATTCAAACCATGCCGAACATTATCGCCATCTAACAAATAAGTATGCTTATTATGCTCAAACAACATGGTATCCAAGGCATTAGCAACGGTTGACTTACCCGCACCACTTAAACCGGTAAACCAGATCATACAAGGCTTTTGTGATTTTTGAAGCGAGCGGCTTTCACGCTGAACACAGTGGTCATGCCAACGGATATTATCTGTAGGAGTATTCAAAGCTTTCTTCCTCTTTTGGAACTAAAATTGAGATTGTATTCAGTTTTTTTCAACACTATGCTGTAGCAGCAACTAAATTTTCTAAGGCCTGAATCAATTTTGGACGCTTATGCACCAAAATATCATCATTAATTTTAAGAACTACACTTTTTAATAGCTCAGTTGTTGAGTTTATATGGGCCGAAGCCTTAAGCTCAGCCTCGTCTAAAACATAAGGCCCCTTTAGAGATTTTAGTATCAAACAGTTCAAGAAGAACATCGGTATTATGCTCAACCCGACAAGGGTAGTTATCCCAATTTTTAGTTTGAATTACATCTGCAAAAGCAGCGACATGAAAATAATCTTCTACATCCACTGTCATTGCATGTTTTATATTACTACCAAGCAAAACATTCTCCTTAAAGCGCGCAAATATATTTATATTAAGCTAAAGCATAAGCCTAGCTTATAACTATAAATATTTAAATTTAGTGGTATTCTATTTGAGAAATATGTATTTAAGTACAAAGGGTATTCAATTAGATGAAACAAATATTAAAAAACAGGGCAGACACATGGGTCTGCCCCTACAGATAATGTGAATAATTCCATTCCCTCATTTCCCTTTACCAGCTCAAAGACAAATACTGAGTAAAATACAAAGGCATCACAATATTTTTTTTCTCTAATGCAGATGAACCCTGGGTACCAGTTAACTTGAACGTTTTGCCCGGTGCGCATTTTTCTATATAAGATGCCAAGGATTTAGCGCGTGTACGTTTACCGCTTTTCACTTCGACCGGGACAATATCGCCGTCATTGGTTGAAAGGATAAATTCGATTTCAGCGCGGGCATCATTCCAAGAGTAGCAAGGATCAACGCCAATGGCGGTGAGTTCCTGCTGCACAAAGTTTTCCGCAACATAACCTTTGTATTCGTAGCTTTGCTGTTTGATTTCTTTATAACTACTGCCCAACATATGGTTAAGTAAGCCCACATCAAACAAAAACAGCTTCACCATATTCTCTTTTTTATAGGCGGCAAGAGGAACCTTAGGCCTGCCCTCTATGGGATAATTAGCTAATGCTAAACGACAACACCTTAACCAATGAATAGCGGTTTCAAAGTCGCTGTAACGAGATTTACGCTCGTGAACATTTTTAAATTTAAAGCGCTTAACTGACTCATCAGAAACGAGCGATAGCTGTGCTGGAATACTACTGAATACCGATTCAATCAGCGTTGCATCGGCCTTTCCGGCGTATTTACCAAAATCGCGCCGATACCCATCGGCTAAATCGGCATGAATTTTAGACACTCTTTCAACGCGCTCTAAAATGCTCGAATCTTTAAAATGATACCACGCAAAAATGGCTTCTGGCATACCACCGGTAAAAAAGTAGTCTGTGAGCTTATCCATCAGCTTACTATGCGCAGCCGCTGAGTTGGCTTGCGTATCAAAGGCCTTGATTAAGGCTGGCTCTTGAGAAGCATAAATAAACTCTTGAAAGGTAAGTGGGCGTAAGTTGTATTGTTCGACCTTCCCAACCGGGAAGGCGTTTAACAAACCAATGTTTGAGCCACTGGCTGCCACAAAGTAAGTAGGTGTTTTTTCGGCGAAATATTTCAGCGAAGTAACAGCACGCTCACACTCACCTATCTCATCTAAGATCAACAAGTCTGTTTCCGGATTAAACATTTGATTTGTTATGAGTTCGATACTTATCAACAGCTCATCTGGAGAAAGAGAGCCATCAAATGCTTCTTTATAGGCAGGATTTTCTAAAAAGTCGATGCGTAGAATGTTGGCAAAAGTGCTACCAAGCAGTTCTTGCAGCAAAAAGGTTTTGCCCGTTTGCCTTGCACCGTCTATCAATAAGGGCTTGCGCATGGGTTTATTTTTCCACGCCATTAATGCGTTAAGTAAAGTGCGCTGCATTGTCTCTTCCTTCCTGCAAGATTGCTAAGTAGTCAATACTATACCCAAATTCACACTTTTATGCGCATATAATTGTATATAAAATCATTTTTTAGCGCATTAAAATGATAATATTTCTGCCATTTCCTCTATAAATATTTAAATTTAGTGGTATTCTATTTGAGAAATATGCATTTAAGGACAAAGGATATTCAATTAGATGAAAAAATTAATGAAAGACCTGATCAATGTTTTGTGTATCGTTGTTATTTCACCATTGATACTGACTAATCTTATTTTTAATCGTCTTAGTAACAGCGACAGTTTGTTTGTATCAAGCAGCCAATTTCTAAGTTTACTTCCTGGTAAAACAGGGCATTTCATCAGAAAAAACTTTTTCCGCTTTACCATGACGCATTGTGATACAGAGTGCCTAATAGGCTTTTCTATTTTATTTTCTCATCGAGAAACAGAAATCCATGAAGGTGTTTATATCGGCCCACAATGTAATATAGGCAAAAGCCGAATAGAGAAAAATTGCTTACTCGGAAGTGGAGTACATATTTTAAGTGGCAAAGGTCAGCATAACTTTGATAATTTAGACACCCCCATACAAGAGCAAGGCGGATAATTTACCCAAATCACCATAGGCGAAGATAGAATATTTGTGGCCATACCTGATTCAAACTAGCTCGATTAAACAAGCAGTTTATTGGCTTTAGTCAGCAGGCATCAACTCTTTGAAACATCACAGAGAATTGCAAAGATTCAAATTAATATACGAGACGGCTAGCAGCCTCGTAATTTTATAAAGATTTATATCTTGCTCTTGATCTAACGCTCAAGATGAGCAGACCTAAACTTAACAAAATAATTGATTTAGGCTCAGAAACACTCTGAGGCGAACCAAAAATATCACCATCTCGAACGGCCCAAGCATAAAAACTGTTTTCCTTCGGAGCTAAAGTCTGATACCCATCTCCTGTTCTGAAAGACATGGCACTATCATTATTAGTAGCTGGATCATATGGATCAGACGCAAGCTGAGTATTTGACCAGTATCCCCAGCCAATAAGGTTCTCAATTAACCCAGTACCGAGGATTTTTTGCCCCCAATAATTAACCCAATCATCATTAAGCGTATCATCGGCATATTTGATAAACAAAGACGAGCTAATTAAGATGCCATTTCTTTTAAACTTATCGCTTCATTCACACCCACAGCCAAAATACTGTCACTCACCGTGGTAAACGGAAAATCATCTATCATTCTTTCGAGCCTGGGCAAGCAACGCTTCAAGTTCGTGTAATGCCGAAAGCGAGAGAACAAGCTAGCGCCTTCTACTCTCGGCTGCGCTGAATCAATTTCCCAGGGGTGAAGATAAAATATTTGAGGTCGCGTCTGATTCAAACTCGCCCGATTGAACAAAAACTTGGATAGAAAATAAGGATATTGCCTAAAGTAACCACCACCCGCAGCCGGCACAGATAAACTGCCAATTTTTGCTGTGGTTAAAGGAAACTCAGTAATCATTGCGCCAGAACTAGTAACAATATTGTAAGGCCGTTCAGGACTACCAGGCATGCCGTAATTATCATGTTTAATAGGGAAAATACTTGAATCCCAGGTAAAACCTAGATCTGCCAATATATCCAAAGCCCAAAGCGACTTAGCAGTAATAGAATAACTGGCAGCACGATAACCCACTACGGCCTGCTGCCCCTGCTCTTCCAATATTTGCTTCGACTTATACGTCTCTTCCTGAAACACCTCGGGGCTTTGCGAATACACCAACTGATGACTATAACCGTGCGATGCCAGTTCATGGCCTTGGGCAACAATTTTCTTAACAATGTCAGGATAACGCTCTGCCACCCAACCCAAAACAAAAAATGTCGCCTTAATGTTTTTAGTATCGAATAACTCAAGCAAGGTGTCAGTATTGCGCTCAACACGACAAGGGTAGTTATCCCAATTCTGAGTTTGAATGACATTGGCAAATGCAGCGACATGGAAATAATCTTCTACATCTACTGTCATTGCATGCTTAATCTTGTTGTGTGTCACACTTGTTTTCCTCTCCATAACAGTCACAGTAAAACGATGTTAATTAATACACTTGATAAAGCAATATACATTTAAAGCTTCTTTTGCACCGATAACAATACGGTCAGGACGCAGACAATCATTTCAAGACCAGAGCAATGAGATGATTCTATCAAACTTACACAGCATATACGACATTCGGTAAGCGTCCTGCGACACCTATCCGGATGATCACTACGCATGCGGAATTTGGAAGATAAGATATCGCGACATTACATAGCGCTAGAAATCCAGAGAATAAACATGGCCATCAAAAATTAATGCTGACCAAGGAAGAGCTTGCTATCATTAAAGTAGTCCATTCAATGAGAACACACTTTGAACTCAAATAGAATCAATCGGCATATTTTCATTTTTATAAGCTGTACTTCGATCATCACCGCTTTTTATTGGCTAGATACTGATCTCAGCTCAGCTGGTAACCTGAGTATGAGTTCGGCATATCTCAGCCTGGCACTTTTTACCGGTGCCATGGCGATAGGCCCCGTTAACTTACTGTTGGGAGCAACCAACCCAAACTCAAACTATCTCAGAAGAGACCTGGGCATCTGGTCTGCGCTATTAGCCCTGTTTCATACTATTTCAGGTTTGCAGGTACACTTTATCGGAAGGATCTGGCTTTACTTCAGCTACCCTTCAGGTCAGTCTCATCTGATCCCCTTAAGGCATGATTTTTTTGGTTTGACAAATTATCTTGGCGTATTGAGCACCATATTAATGCTTGTATTGCTCCTGTTATCCAACAATCGCGCTATCAAAAAACTCGGTATACAGCGCTGGAAAAAGTGGCAGCGATCTAGCTACCTGCTTCTTCTGATACT
>TARA_R110001592_G_scaffold112297_6_pt1 | contig 41990 bp, 31 predicted proteins | sample TARA_R110001592 | Tara Oceans TARA_R110001592 (sample SAMEA4398387) | marine metagenome | biome: Polar Biome; feature: [SRF] surface water layer (ENVO:00010504); material: water (ENVO:00002006), including particulate matter (ENVO:01000060) such as... | depth 5 m | reverse complement strand
TATGGTTGCGATTGTATAATAGGTGGTGGGCGGTGATAGTGGCCGCGACATTGTTGCCAGATTCTTTTACAAACTGCACTGAATCGGATGTGGTGATGTGTTCTAGTACCAATTTGAGGGTGGTAAAGCGCTCGACGATTTGACGTAAGTAGCGATCAATAAAGCGTGCTTCACGATCAAAAATATCAATATCAGCATCGGTGACTTCGCCGTGGACTAGCAGCGGTAAGCCGTGTTTTTCCATGCATTCAAATATTGGATAGAGATTTTCAATATTCGTCACACCCGAATCTGAATTGGTGGTGGCCCCCGCTGGATAAAGTTTTGCAGCGAATACCACATCGGATGCGGCGGCCGCGGCAATGTCCTCAGGGCTGGTGTTGTCGGTGAGATAAAGCACCATTAAAGGCTGCAGCTTATGACCAGTGGCCGGTAGCGCGTTTTCAATCCGATGCTTATAGGCCGTCGCTTCAGCAAGGTTACGCACGGGCGGCGTTAAATTTGGCATAACAATAACGCGACCAAAATAGCGGCTAGCGTCTGCAACGGTGTGAGCTAACACATCGCCGTCTCGCAAATGAATATGCCAGTCGTCGGGGCGGGTGATTTCTAAGGTTTGCATGCTGGGCCTTAATACTAGCGTCCGCCGGGCTACCTATTGGGGTCGGCTTTGGAGGCGTGGGATCTTGCGAGGAATGCTACAGGAATTTGAGGGGGGTATAAACACCTGCCGCTCGGGCATGGCCGGTGTTTATGCCGGTCTCCTTGGATTACTTGGGGGGTGTTGCTGGTTTTTTACTGGCGAATGTTAATTCTTCGCCATTAGCGTTAATGATGCTGGCGCCCACGCCCGGCACGCTCAATAGATCTTGGGCGGAGCGAATGGGTCCATTTTCTTCGCGATAGCGAATAATGGCTTCCGCACGTTTGGGGCCAATCCCTTTCAATGTTTGTAGCTCTTTTGCGGTGGCGGTGTTGATATCCAGTGCATAAGCGACGTTGATAAAGGGGCCTAAAAGCATCAAAGCGAGCAAAAAAACGGGTGCGGCCAGTCGGCCGAATAGATATTTCATCATAAAATCCCTTTTCAAGATGAAGTTGTTGGGAACACGTTTAAAGTGGACACACCGACTGGTATGCCCATTTAAAGCATAGAACATGTCGAAAATTATGCAAAGCCGCCCACTTGCTGGGCTTAGCGAACTTTGACCTCGGTCCACAGTTTATTGAGGAGTCGGCGTTGTTTGGCGTTGCGCGCAGCGACAGTTTCCAAGCCTTTCTGCACTTCCTCGTTGGGGAAGATTGCTGAGATTTTTAAAATCTCAGGCTCGATAAAGGGCGTTGCTGCTGCGTTTGGGTTGCCCGTGCCAACCACGTTAGTTAATTCAGCGGCATTTTCTGGTGCCATCATGAAGTTTATAAATTGCAAGGCCAGCTCAGGGTCACGCGCTTTTTTAGGAATTGCCATATTGTCCAGTGCCAAAACCGCACCTTGTTTAGGTAATACAAAGTTAACGCTAAAGTCACGACCGGCATCAGCGGCATCAGCGCGCGCTTGAAACATATCGCTGGAGTAACCGTGGGCAACCCAAATATTGCCAACGGTGAGCTCCTTGATGTAGCTAGACGAATTAAAAGCCGCCCAGTACGGCTTGGCTTTTAAAATTAGTGCCTGTGCCTCTTTGAGGTGTTTTTCGTCATTGTCGTTAATCGAGTAACCGAGGTACTTAAGCGCTGCCGCGAATAGCTCTTCCGAGTCATCCATTACCGTGACCTTGCCTTTGATTTTTTTCAACACGGCAGGATCAAAAATGATTGACCAGTCACTTGGGTCTATATCTAGCTCTGCTATCTTCTGCTCATTGTAGCCGATCAAGGTCGTGGTAAATGCATAAGGCAGTGAGTATATATTGCCGGGATCGTAATCTTTATTTAGAAAACCCTTGGCGGTGTTGCCAATATTGCTCAGTTCGCTTTTATCTAATGGTAATAAGAAACCCTGTTTAACTAGCGCTTCGACTGCGTTTTGAGTGGGTATAACAACATCGTAGTCGCCAGCGCCGGCCAGTAATTTGGCCATCATTTCCTCGGTGGCAGAAAAATAATCCTGTACCACTTTGCAGCCGCACTCGGCTTCAAAGCGGCTCACAGTATCTTCAGCGATATAGTCGTTCCAGTTAAATAAATGCAACGCTTTCTCGGCCATAGCAAATTGCGAAAGGCACAGCACAAAACAGCACAGTAACTTTTTCACGGTAGCATCCTTCTTCATGGTTGGGTAAAGGGGTATGGGCTTATTGTCTCAACACTATTGGTGAGATTCGGGAAAGCGCGGTGATAAGAATAAGCGTGACCAGCATTAGCAGGGTCGACACCGCGTTGACTTCAGGTGTGACAGCAATTTTCACCATCGAATAGATCTCCAGTGGCAAGGTTGAGCTGCCAACACCCGCAGTAAAAAACGTAATGACAAAATCGTCAATAGAAAGTGTAAACGCCATCATACCGCCCGCAATGATGCCGGGCTTTAGCAGAGGTAGAGTAATGAGCCAAAAGGCTTGCAGTGGCGTTGCGCCAAGGTCGCGAGCTGCCTCAATGAGACTTTGATCCATGCCTGATAGCCGGGATTGCACGGCCAGTGCAACAAAGCCGATGCAAAAACTGACATGGGCAAGAATGATGGAAGTCATCCCCAAGGTCATGTTAAGCAGAATAAACATAAGTAGCAGGCTGACACCGATTAAAATGTCGGGCATTGCTATGGGGCCAAGGACTAGCGCCGACAGCCATTTCTGTCGGAAGCGATAAATAGATAGGCCGGCCAAGGTGCCTAATATGGTTGCAATGAGGGCACTGATACTGGCGATGATGAGCGAGTTAGCAGCCGCGTGAAGAATGTCACCGTTTGCAAATAACTTTTGATACCACTTCCACGTAAACCCCACCCACTCGGCATTGAGTTTAGAGTCGTTAAATGAAAACACCACGACCACGATAAGTGGCAGGTACAAAAACAGGTAAACCAGGGTGCCAACGCTGCGCAGTATTTTGCTGGGATAGGCATTACTTTTTACCATTGCTCTCTCCCGGAGGGCGACCTAGCTTAGCGGCTAAAAGCACCAATAGCAGCGTGATCGCAGTCAGAACCAGCGAGAGTACGCTACCGAACGGCCAGTCCCGAGATTCTACAAATTGCTGTTTTATCACATTGCCAATCATGATTCCGTTGGTACCGCCGAGTAGATCGGGAATCGCAAAAATACCTAATGACGGGATAAATACCAGTACTGCGCCGGCGTAGATGCCGGGTAGTGATAATGGCCAAGTAATTAGCCAGAAGCATTTAAACCGATTGGCGCCAAGGTCTTGTGCCGCTTCCAATAGGCGATGGTCGTGTTTTTCTAGATTCGCGTACAAAGGCAAAATCATAAACGGAAGATGGACATAAACTAAGCAGGTTACGACGGCCGTGGTACTGAACATCAGGGTAATGGGTCCCATTCCCAGACTGCTTGTGAGGGTGTTCAATCCGATAGTAAGTGCGCCCTGCGGACTGAAAATAATCATCCATGCGTAAATCCGCACCAGAAAATTACTCCAGAAGGGGAGTATCACCAATAGTAGTAATAAGTCGCGGTAGCGTTTTTTACTGCGAGCAATCATTAGCGCTAGCGGGTAGGCCATTGCAAGGCAGATTAGGGTCGTGATCAGTGCGTAGCTGAGCGATTTTATTAATAGGCCTAGATAGATATCAGACTCAAATAGGCGCTGCCAATTCTCTAGTGTGAAGTCGAGGGTAATGCCGCCATCTTCAATGTAATACCAAGGTGCTAGACCGCCGTATTCGCCGGGAAAGCGGAATGAAGCAAATAGCATCATTAGGCTGGGGACAGCGAAAAACAGCAGCAGATAAAGCCCCGGTGGCAGAGACAGTAAAGCGCGAGTAAGGCGATCGCCGCGGCTTATGGTCTTGGTGCTCAGTGTGTTCACCGGCTAAGGCACCAGATGGCCGGCGTCGGTGCGCCAGGCAATTTGAACGGCATCGCCGCTGTCGAAAAGGCGTGTGCGACCGGGTGCGTCATTGGCGAGCATGGCTTCAATTAAAACGCCGTTGGCCAGCTCAATGATATAGACCGTGACGTCGCCTAAATACAACATATCGTGGACGCGGCCACTGAACAGGGCTTCTCCGGTGGCAGCATCCAATTGTGCGGCCAAGCGAATCTTTTCCGGCCGCAGCGTGAGAGCGCAGGAATCCCCCGGCGAGAGTGTAATTTCAGGATTGGTGCAAGCGTCCAATTCACCTAGACCCTGGATTGAAATGCGCAGGTTTTGGTCGCCAACGCTGATGACTGTAGCATCAAGCAGATTGCAGTGACCGATAAAGTCCGCCACAAAGCGGTTATCTGGGCAGCTATAGAGTATGGAGGGCTCATCAATTTGACTTATTTCACCTTTATTCATTACCGCAATGCGGTGGGAGAGTGCCAGCGCCTCGCCTTGATCGTGGGTGACATAAACGAAGGTGATGCCCACTTCTTTTTGTAAATTGATAAGTTCGATCTGCATTTGTTCGCGCAGCTTAGCGTCCAGAGCTGACAGTGGCTCATCCAGCAGTAATAGTCGCGGCCGATTTACCAAGGCGCGGGCGATAGCAATACGCTGTTTCTGGCCCCCGGAGAGTTCGTCCGGGTAGTGATTAATCTTGTCAGGCAATCGAACGTCTTCGAGGATGCTGCGGACCATTAAATCGATATCCGGCTTGGCTATATTGGCCATGCGCAGCGGAAAGCCGATATTTTCGGCAACGGTCATGTGGGGGAACAGGGCGTAGCTCTGGAAAACAGTATGTATTGGGCGCTGCTCAGGCGTCAGGGCGGTGATGGATTTACCGTCCAGCAAAATTTCGCCCTGGTCAGCTTGTTCGAAACCGGCAATGAGTCGTAATAGCGTGGTTTTACCGCAACCCGAGGGGCCGAGTAGAGTGAAAAACTCACCTGACTGAATGTGCAAATTCACTTTGTTTAAAGCCACAAAGTCGCCAAAACGGCGCGAAACATCAATGATTTCTAACACTGTTCGGTGGGCTTCCGTGGCGGATGGCAATGCGTGCTATTTTTTACGCTGATGATTGCCGCGTCAATAGTTATTATCTCTCTAATTTGGCTTGATTATGGGTATATTGCAGGTGTTTTAACGCGGCATGGCGCGGCGGCGCAAAGACCGGTAAAATGGCGCTCTTTTTCATCCCGCAGGCATGGCGTTTTGCGGGGCTTCAGCGGAGTGTGTAATGTCGGATATCAACAAGGTTGTGTTGGCCTATTCAGGTGGCCTCGATACCTCAGTTATTGTCAGGTGGCTGCAAGATACCTATAAGTGTGAGGTGGTAACGTTTACCGCCGATATAGGTCAAGGCGAGGAAGTTGAACCCGCCCGCGCCAAAGCCAAGGCACTTGGTGTGCAAGAAATCTATATTGATGACCTTCGTGAAGAGTACGTTCGTGATTTTGTCTACCCTATGTTTCGCGCTAATGCGATTTATGAGGGTGAGTATTTGCTGGGTACCTCTATTGCGCGCCCACTTATCGCTAAGCGACTGATTGAAATTGCCAACGAGACCGGTGCTGATGCAATTTCTCACGGTGCGACCGGTAAAGGGAATGACCAGGTCCGTTTTGAGCTGGGTGCATACTCATTGAAACCTGGTATTAAAGTGATTGCGCCTTGGCGCGAGTGGGACCTAACCTCACGTGAAACCTTGATGACATATTGTGCAGAGCGCAATATTCCAGTGGATTTTGCCGGCAAAACCAAAAAGTCGCCTTATTCAATGGACGCCAATTTACTTCATATTTCCTACGAAGGCGGCAAGCTGGAAGACCCATTCTGGGAGCCGGAAGAAGATATGTGGCGTTGGAGCGTAAGCCCAGAGGCGGCACCAGATACGCCGACCTATATTGAAATTGGTTATCAAAAAGGCGATCCGGTTACATTGAATGGTGAGGCATTGAGCCCGGCTACTATGTTGGAAACCCTGAATAAAATGGGTGGTGATAACGGTATCGGTCGTCTAGACCTCGTTGAAAACCGCTATGTGGGGATGAAGTCACGCGGTTGCTATGAAACACCGGGCGGCACCATTATGCTTCGTGCTCACCGGGCAATCGAGTCGATTACTTTAGATCGCGAAGCGGCGCATTTAAAAGATGAATTGATGCCTCGCTACGCCAAACTGATCTATAACGGCTATTGGTTCAGCCCCGAGCGTCGCATGCTGCAGGCTGCTATTGATGAGTCGCAGGATTTCGTCAACGGGATCGTTCGCCTGAAACTCTATAAGGGCAATGTGGTCGTAGTGGGTCGCAAGTCAGATAATTCCTTGTTTGATGAGGCGATTGCGACCTTTGAAGATGATGCTGGCGCATATAATCAAAAAGACGCAGAAGGCTTTATAAAGCTTAATGCCTTACGCTTGCGCATCGCAGCGAATAAGGGACGGTCTCAGCTGTCTTAGTGGCAAGTAGCAAAAAGGCGCGCGGTTGCGCCTTTTTGTTTTAATGACAAAGAAACAATGACGGCCGGATTGTCTGGCCACTATGCTTAAGCTCCGGCGCACGTTTGTGCTGACTGTATTTGCAAAATGGGACGCTATTGATGACTTTTTTTGAACCGCAGAATTCCACGCGCAGCATTAAGACGCTGTCGCTCGCCATAGGTATCGCGACGCTTGCGGCCTGCGGTGGTAGCAATAATAACTCGTCGGGATTCTCCGGTACTGAGCCGAATTCTAGGCAGTTTACTATCACTGAAAGTTTAGTAGCTGTGTCATTTGCTGGCGGTTCAACGCTAGATCTCACTGAGAACTTTGGCAGCGGCGCATTTCGCCCCATCGGCGAATCGAATAATGTGTTTTACACGATTAGCGATCGCGGCCCGACCATTGACTGTGCTGATAGCCAGGCAGCCATTGGGGTGAGCAATTTCTGCGGTGCCAATAGCGGTTCGATTTTTGCGATTCCGACTTATACCCCTAAGATTGTTAAGTGGCAGCTTAGTGGTGTCGGTACGCAATTGAAACTGGAGCAAACTGAAGTCATCACCTTAAAGGGTGATAGCAACGGGCAGGCTCTAAACGGCTTGCCAAATACGTTTAGTAATTCAAGTAATGAGAAAGCCTTTGGACCTGACGGCGCAGAGTTAGCGGCATCGGCAAATGGTATTGATCCAGAGGCCCTGGTCAAACTCGACAATGGAAAATATTGGATTGCCGAGGAAAATGGCCCAAGTCTGCTGCTTGCCGATGAAGATGGTCGAGTTCTGCAGCGACAAGTTCCGGCGGGAGAGGCCAATGACCTCGGCGGTGCAAATTACGTGGTTAGTGACAGTATTTTACCGGGTATTTTTTCCCGTCGTAAAACGGGTCGCGGAATCGAAGCCTTGGCGGTGACTCCAGATAATTTGTATTTGTATTTTATTATGCAGAGTCCGCTGGCGAATCCTGACAATGCCAGCGCCGACAGTTCTCGTATAGTGCGTATTGGTAAAATTGAGCTTAATAGCGATGGCACACCGAACGCGATGGTCGGCGAATATTTGTACCGTCTTGACCCGGCGTCGAATTTTGGAATCAAATCGACTAGCACTGGCGATCTAGATGGCAACGGCGATTTTCTCGATCAGAGTGTGGTTACTATTAATGAAGCCATTGCACTCGCTGAAGATTACCTAGTCGTCGTAGAGCAAGCGAAAACCATCAGCAAGTACTTCCGAATTAACCTTGCCAATGCCGATAATATTCTCGGTACTAACTTCGATTCTGTCGGTACTGTGCCGAGCTTGGAGCAACAGGAAAGCCCGGCTGACATCAAGTTTGCCACCAAGCAATTGGGCTTCGATTCACTTACTATGCCGCTGCCTAGCACTATCGATCCATTAGCTGAAAATATTGAAGCGATGGCCTTGCTGGATACTAACTTCGCAGTGCTGCTCAATGATAATCAGTACGGTATTTATGGTGATGCGAGTATTGCTGCCGTTGTGCCTATCGGCGCGTTTGTGGTGCAAACTGCAGCGCCAGTAGCACCGTCGCTAGATTATGCGGATTCCGCGTCTTATGCGCGTGACGATGTCATCAGTGGTGCCAATGCAGCCACCTCAGTGGCTACGGATAGCACTAACGGTCAGATGTTTGTGGTGAATAATCAGGCCAACGTCGTAGATGTTTGGGATATTTCGACCCCGCTTATACCGCCTACTAGCAGTAGCCAGCTAAACCTGGCGGACGCAGCGAATGATGCCGGCATTAGTATTGGTGCCCCTAAATGGGTGGCGGTTGGCAATAATTATGTGGCGGTGGCGATTGATAATGCTAATCCCCAAGCCAATGGTATTGTTGCGCTATACGCCCTTGAAGACCTGAGCTTGGTCAGCACCTACAGCGTCGGTGCGGCCCCTAAAATGCTAGTGTTTGGGCTTTTGTCTAACCGCATTTTGGTAGCCAATGAGGGTATTCCCAGTGATGATTACAGCGTTGACCCGGTAGGTTCTGTCACCGTTATAGATATTGCAGATGGTGTTGACGTGCCAACGATCACCACCATCGGTTTTGAAGATTTTAATGTCGGCGGCAGTGAAACATTAGACGCTGGTGTGCGGATTTTTGGTGTCAATAACCCCTCGGTTGCTCAAGATTTAGAGCCGGAACATATTGCGGTCTCACTGGACAACAGAAAACTGTTTGTGACCTTGCAAGAAAATAATGCGGTGGCGGTTATCGATTTAGCTAGTCTGAGTATCGACCGCATTGTTGCCCTTGGAAGCAAAAACTTTGGCGTTGCTGGCAATGAGCTAGATGTAAATGATAATGGCAATATCGACATTCGCACATGGGATGGCGTTTATGGCTTGTATCAGCCAGATGGTATTTCCGCTTACCGCTTTGGTAATAAGAATTATTTTGTGACTGCGAATGAAGGTAAGGTAAGAGCGAACGCCGCGTTTACTGAAGCGGTACGAGCGCAGGAGCTGGATGGCGTTGGCGGTAACCCCAGTATTGATACTGCGAATCCAAGCTTTTTGGCGGCGCAAGATAGCGATCAGTTAGGGCGCTTGTTTGCTAGCACTAAAGCGGGCGATACCGATGACGATGGTGACATTGATCAGATTTCCGCCTTCGGTGCACGTTCATTCTCGATATGGAATGAAGACGGCGAATTGATGTATGACTCTGGATCCGATCTAGCCAAAGTTACCCAAGCTATCGCGGCTAGTGGTTTTAATGACGGCGATCAGGGCAGCGATGAAAGTGGCGCTAAGCCCAAGGGTCTGGCCTTGCTGTCTAGCCTAAGCCGTATATACGCTTTTGTAAGTCTTGAGCGTACTGGCGGCATTGCGGTTTACGATATTACCTCGCCGCTGGGCGTGCAATTTGTTCAGTACGTCAATAAACGCGAGGGAGTGGCGGATGTTGGTGAGTACGGCGCAGATGGTATTACTGCCTTCTTCTTGGATGGCAGCGCCTATCTAGCGATCGCGAATGCGGAGACCGGGAATGTTCGAGTGATTCAGATTGACCCGGGCCTAACGCAGTAAGTTTATAGTTTTATGATTGAGAAACCGCGCTGTTTTGCAGTGCGGTTTTTTTTTGGTCTGAAGCATTCTATTTACAGTGCTTTATGACTTAACGGGACGCTTTTGTAGCTTGCGTTGCAGGGTGCGTCGATGCATACCCAGTTGACGGGCGGTTTCAGAAATATTGCCGGCGTTCTCTGTTAGTACCCGCTGGATATGTTCCCACTCTATGCGATCCAGGGAAGGGGGGCTAAGGGTGTCGACAGGTGCATCGCTATTTAGGACATTGCCATCAAAAGCCGAGAGAATCTCCCTTGTTCCCGCGGGTTTTTGTAAATAATTTTCGGCACCCATTTTAATGGCATCTACCGTGGTGGCAATGCTGGAATAACCGGTGAGAACAATCATGCGCAGCTGGGGGAAACGCTGGCGCAACACCGGAATAAGACTAAGCCCTGAACGTGTTTCCAACTTTAAATCGATCACGGCCTTATCGGGCTTGAACTCGTCGCAGCGCAACAGTGCTTCATCTACGCTATGGGCGACAGCAACCACGTATCCCCGGCGCTCCAGTGAGCGGCTTAGAGTGGTGCCAAAGGTGACATCATCGTCAACTAATAAAAACTTTTCTCCACTGTGGCTCATACCTGCCTCTGTACTTTATTTAGCGGCAGCCGCAGCTCTACATGGCTGCCTCCGCCCTCGCGTTGCTGCCAGCTTAAGGTGCCGCCGTAGCGATTTGCGGTAGCGTTGCTGAGAAACAAACCTAAACCTCGCCCCTTACCTTTAGTGCTGACAAAAGCTTTGGTCAGCATGGCCGCTTGCTCAGGGTTAATACCTGGACCACGATCCTTAATAGCAAATATCAGCTCACTATTCGTGTGGTGTAGTTTCATGTGTATCTTATGAGGGCTTACATCGGCGGCATTGTTTAATAAATTGAGGATAGCTTGGGCAACGGTGCCGTCGAGATTCAGCTCGATGGCTGCGGTATCATCGTCGATTGTGCTAAGGAGTTCGCAGTCTGGTCGCAAGATTTGCCAGTGCGCTGTTAATTCTGCCACGTATTGTCCCGCGTTGACGGTGATAAATTCACCTTCGCTAAGGTCGCGAGCGGTGATGACCAATTTATTTAGAATGTGCTTGCACTGATCAATTTGTTGCTCAAGTAAATGAATGTCTCCGCCACTTTCTGGATCTTGCTGGTCGGCCAAATCTTGAAGTATCACTTTCATGGTTGAAAGTGGTGTGGCAAGTTCGTGGGCGGTCCCAGCAGCGAGGGTGGCAACTGCGAGCAATTGCTCATCCTGAAGTCGGTGTTCGCGGCTAAGTGCTAACTCGTTCTCGCGTTGGCGCAGCCGATGAGCCATTTTAAATACGAAATAGCTAATAAGGAGGGCGCTGACCAGAAAGCTCGCCCACATTCCCAATATGTGTGTGTTTGGCGCCATGCCGTGCTGGTGATGAAGTGGTGATACTGCCTCCAGGGGAATGAAGAAAAATAACAGTAAGCTATAGGACAAGGATGCCAGCGCGCTCAAGGTCCACGCGTAGGCCCATGGCAGTGTTGCTGCAGAAATACACAGGGGCACCAGCAAGTAAGAAATGAAGGGGTTGTTGGCGCCGCCAGAAAAATATAGCACGGCACTAAAACCAATAATGTCGACACACAGGTGGACGAATAACTCGATATCAGTCACCGGCCAACTGCGAAAACTACGCCACCAACTGAATAGTGCGAATACCGAAATGGCGCCGAGTAGCAGCTTGAGCATCACATAAGGGAGTAGCCAACCTAGCTGGGATTCAGCGTAGAGTACCGCGCCGAACTGCCCCGCAATCACGAGGCTTCTAATAATGCAGAGGCCGCGCAGATTAGCGGTGTTCGGGTTTAGGTCGGTTTTTTGTAATGCCATGTCGGGTCGCAAATATATTCAGTGTGTTATCAAATTCCAAGTATACGCGTGTCTTGTGAGCAGCGCCGAAACCTTGATGCGACACTTTGTCGCATCCTCCCAGCGGCACCTGCTTGTTACACTTGCCGTCCTTAATATTATTGACCGAAAAGGCACGCTGTATGCGTAAGACTCTCATTGTGATGACATTTCTTGCCTCGCCATCATTGTTGGCTCACGAATCTACTACTAGTGCGTCATTGGCGTCTGGAGCAATATCGCACGCGCCGCTCGGCGTGATGGGAGATCATACCCACAAGACCGGTGAATGGATGTTTTCCTACCGATATATGCGCATGGAGATGGATGGCAATCTTGACGGTAGCCAAACACGTTCTGCCAGCCAGATTACTGGCACCATGATGAATCCGGGGCCGTATATGGTGGCGCCGCGCAAAATGACGATGGATATGCATATGTTTGGGGCGATGTATGCACCAAATGACAAGGTCACTATGATGGTGATGCTGCCTTTACTCAAAAATGAAATGGACCATGTGACCCGGATGGGGGCGATGTTTACGACCGAGTCAGAGGGCGTGGGCGACGCAAAAGTCAGCGCTCTGGTCAATGTCTATCATTCGCTTGATCGGCGTCATCGCGTGCACCTCAACCTTGGCCTAAGCTTGCCCACCGGCTCAATTGATGAGCGCGACGATACCCCTGCCATGAGCAATGCCTTATTGCCTTACCCTATGCAGTTGGGCTCGGGCACCTATGACTTGTTGCCGGGAATAACTTATCAAGCCTATTCGAACCAGTATAATTGGGGCGCACAGTTAATGGTGACTCATCGTCTTTCGGAAAATGACAATGATTACACGCTGGGTGACAGATACGAGCTTAATACATGGTTGGCGCGCAGCTGGTCGCCGTCGCTAAGCAGTTCGCTGCGTCTTAAGCACAGCAGCTGGGACAATATCGATGGCCGCAACCCTGAATTAAACCCCATGATGGTGCCTACCGCGGATCCTAGCGCACAAGGTGGTGAGCGCAGTGATGTAGCCATCGGTGCAAATTATTTGTTCACCGCTGGTAGCTTGAAGGGCCAGCGCTTGGCGGTGGAATACAGTGTGCCGTTTTATCAGGAATTGGATGGCCCGCAAATGGACGTTCAGTCGGCACTAAATATTGGCTGGCAATACGCATTTTAAACCATTTTTCGCGGTAAATTTGTTGCGAGGTATGGGTGCAAGTAAGCGAGTAAACAGCGATAATTCAAGGCTATTTCACTGCTGAGAGTATCGCCTGATGTCGCGTAAACTATTTGTATCTATCCACCTTTATCTAGCAGCCTTTTTCTCACCAATCGTCATTATTATGGCGGTGTCAGGTGGATTGTATTTGCTTGATTATAAGGGCGATACAAGTCTTACGGTAGTTGGTCAGATTGCTGGAGCGCGCCTAGACGCTGACAGTGAGACGCTTAACGCTGATGTGGCTGCCTTATTATCGTCCCTAAATATCGACACCCGGGTTGAAGAGGTGCGCGCGCGCGGTGACAGCTTTAATACCCGTCCTTCAAGTCGGGTAAATTATACCTTGAGACAAACAGATGCCGGTGTCGAGGTTGAAGAGCTTAATCCTAATTTGCAGGCCATTATGATGGAGCTCCATAAAGGCCATGGCCCTGCAATCTATGTGGTGATGCAGAAAATATTTGCGCTGGGCATGGTGTTGATCATGTTGAGCGGTTTGTATCTGGGGTGGATGTCGCCTATGTATAGAGGTAAAACTCTGTTCCTCAGCGGACTTGGCGTGTTGGTGTTTTTCTCCCTAGTGTTGATCTAGTTACTAAGCAATATCCGGTCCATTCACTAATGAGCTGCCCAGCTTTGACCCCAGTGCTGGCGCTATAAGCTTAGGGCGCGCCATGCGTCTATTGTTCGCCTTCACGCTTTCTCTAGCTTGAGGGTGAACACAAATAATGCCGCCTATCGTCCCGCAGCCCTCTCTCAATATGCTTCTCAATTTAGTGCCTCGGTATTTTAATCTGCTAGGCTCTCTATAGAACGGTGGATCAGTCTAAGCATAAATCTGGCAGGATTATTTTGAGCGTTTAAATATCCAATTACCGCCTATCTACGTACTGGAACGATCGACGCTTTAACTGGGTGTGGCAAGAATAGTCTGCACAAAGTTAAAGAGGTATATATCGCGTTTCTAGAAACATTGAGTGCAGCTAGGTTAGATAGCGGTGGCTATACGCTCATACGGGAGGAGGGTAATGAAGGTATTAATAACAGGCGGAACAGGCTTGATCGGTTCAGCATTGATAAGCAGTGCAGTGGGTTTTGAATTTACGGTGCTTACCCGGTCTATTGCTAAGGCAAAATCGATCTTGCCCGCGTCGGTCAAATATATTGACTCCCTCGCTAAGCTTCACAATTTAGATGGCTTTGACGCTGTGATTAACCTCGCCGGTGAGCCCATCATTGGTAAGCGCTGGAGCCAGCAGCAAAAAGACCAGATCTGCCAAAGTCGCTGGCAGACTACTGAGGAGTTGGTTCAACTATTTGCTCACAGCAAGATGCCGCCCAAGGTCTTTATCAGTGGTTCCGCCATTGGAGTGTATGGAGACCGGGGAGATGAGTCCTTAACTGAAGTGTCTTCTATTGCAGAACGAGATTTCTCTACTATGCTATGCCAGCGCTGGGAGACTATCGCCAAGCAGGCAGAGCCTTATACTCGGGTGGTTTTACTTAGAACCGGTATTGTCTTATCGGCGCAGGGGGGAGCATTGGCAAAGATGCTGCTGCCTTTTAAGTGTGGTTTGGGTGGACGTATTAGTACTGGGCAGCAATATATGGCGTGGATTCATTATCGCGATCACATCAACGCTATCCACTTTCTGCTAAACGAAACTAATATTTCCGGGCCGGTAAACCTGGTTGCGCCGAATGCTGAAAAGAACATGGTTTTCACTCAAGTGCTCGCCAAGAATTTACATCGTATGGCGATTTTCCCCATGCCTAAAATAGTCTTACGCGTGCTGTTGGGGGAGGCCTCAAGTCTGCTTCTGGATAGTCAAAAAGTATTACCGCAGACCTTGTTGAACCGAGGCTTTGTTTTTAAATTTAATAAGTTAAAACCAGCGTTGCTAGATTTAGTGGGCTAGAGCGATATGGAGCTGGCGCAAGAAGGCCGGAATTAAGCTCAATAATAGAACGTTTTTTTCTGAGCACATTACTAATCTTGGAAAATAAAGCCGATGAATGTTGAATTATGTTCCGATATAAGGGGAGAGTTATGAATGATAAATCGGCTCGACTGCCATGTAGGGGTTGTATGAGTAACTGCATAAATTATGAAATTTGCGATGGCCGCCTATGGCGGATGGGCCTAGGAAATAATGTTTCCAATAAAACTGCTACGGATAAATCAGGGGATGCCGAAAAAGGGAAAAAGGCGGCACAGTAAACGGTGCCTCATCCACCGACGCCTCATCCACCGACGCCTGATGATCGCGCAGGTTTAAGTGATTGATGCAAGATGTGGGTTAATATCTCCCCTATCAATTCAAGTCAGAAAATTTTGCCATAAAGCGGCGGTCTATGGCGTCTTTCCATCGCCACACCCAGCGCCCGCGTATGGCTGGCCAGAATCGTCGATGGGCGATGGCGTCTTTATTACCAAGGGCGAGTATCCCTAAAAAATGGCGCTGCGGTCGATGTGATTCTAGGCGCTGATTTTTTAATTTATTCTGTAAATTTCGAAACAGCACGGGCCCTTGCCTAACTGCGAAAACGCCGGCGTGAGGCCTTGGGTGGTTGTATTGCTGGGCAATATCTCCAGCGGCAAAAACAAAGTCATGACTGCGAGATTGCAAGGTGTCATTGACGCTAATAAAACCGCGATTATCGGTCTCCAGTCCTGATGTCTTGGGCCATGCCGCAGCGTTGGCGTTCGTACACCAAAATATATGGTCACTTTTTATGCTCGGCATTGCATCGCAATGTATTGTGCCGAGACTTAATTTCGAAACATCACAGTTTTTCTTGAGTTGAATATCTGCATTTGACAGTGCCGAGAGAACTCGATTTCGAATACGGGAAGGAAAATTTGATAATGGCTCCTCGCCGCGATATACCAGCTGCAGTTTTACCGGGACCTTGACGTCGCGGCGTTGAGATATAGCGTACTGCATCGCTAAAACCAGCTCGACGCCGGCAGCGCCGCCACCGACTACGGCGATAGATTTTTCCGTACTGGCAGTGCTGAGTTCTTGCAGGGTATGTTGCCAGCGTGGGTAGAACTCACTAATAGGCTTTACCGCGGTAGAAAAATCCTTGGCGCCGGCAATATCCAAGTTAGGGGTGATGCCGCTGTTTATAGATAATAAGTCAAACTTGATGGGCTGTTCACTATCATCTAGCTGTAGTTCTTTTTCCTTAAGATTGATCTCAGTCACACTGCCTTGAATAAACGTCGCACCAGCAAATTTACAGAGCCCGACCAAATCAATGTGAGCGTCTGGTACCGTGTAATGGCCGGCGACGAGGCCTGGCAGCATACCCGAGTAAGGGGTTTGTTGCTGGGAGGATATCAAGGTGATCTTTACACCTGTAAGTGGATTTAAACCCCACAGCTTAAGGACAAAGACGTGAGCGTGACCGCCGCCGATAAGAATCAGCTCTTGGGAGTTATTGATTGGTTTGGCGTTATCCATAGGTTTTTTTTGGCCATAGTGAGTTTAAACAAATTCAGTGGCTTAAGGCCATATTAACTTGCCTTAGCTAAAGCTCTGCGATTGGCTTAATATTTTCACCACTGCGGCAATGTCATAGACAGACGGTATTACTGAATTTTAAATTCCTGCGTCATCAAAGCGGCAGCGATAAGTATAAAGACGTATTGGTGTTGCCCGAATGATGAAACTCGCTATATTCACAGGCATTTACGCAATTATTTGTCGCCAGTGATAACAAGGGAATCTGCGACTAAACGACCCAATGCTAAGGGGGCGGCGGTGTTTTGTTCGGATAATCACCTATTGTCGTGACGGCGCCCGCCCAGCATCATAAAGCTTGTAGTGATAAAGGGCTATTGTCTGGATATGAGAAAAGAGCGGTTATAGCAGAATTGGCTATACTGGAAGTCAGGCGGGATGTGGGTATCAAGATCGTGGCTGGCATGGTGATATTTTCGCAGAGCAAGCTAGCCTTGGGTTTAGTAGAACCAGGTCCGGACGAGATTATGGCTTTATAGCGACGCATCAGCATGCGGCGACATTGTTTGTTATTTCTAAAATGGTAAAAAAGATAGCATTTGACGCCTCGGGGACCCATTGTGGGCCAGCTTTGAAAGGGATCTCTTTCTTTTATGTAAAGGCCGTCACGACGATATGGAATCCTCAAGCGAGTAGCTGGAGATGAAATTCGCCAAATCTTTAAATGGTATGAATAGAAATTTTGATCAAGGCATCGACACGGAGTGGTTGTGTGAATGCCACTGCAGGAGCAGTTGTGAAAAATATCGAAACTTCAGCATGCGCTAAATCATGCAAGGCACAAGTAGCCCCCTTCTTAATGTGTGCCTTATTGGCATCATTTTCTTGCTATAACTACGCCGACGTTACCCTCACCGCCTTCAATGACGGCGACATCGTTGTCTTAACGCATGCAGATGTAAAGACTGGCGAACTTAATTTAAGTAATCTGAGGGCCATATTTTCAATACGTAAAAGAAGCTGGGATAACAAGATTCCGATAAAGGTTTATGTGCTTCCAGATAAAAGCGAAATTCATCAAAAGTTTTGTAAAACCATTCTCAAAGTATATCCCTATGTGCTTCGAGAGCAATGGGATAGGCTGATATTTAGTGGTACTGGGATACCGCCTACTACTGTCGATAGTGAAGATGAGCTGCGGGAAATGGTTGATGCGACCCCAGGCGCCATCGGATATGCCATTATCAATTCTCCTGCGCTTGCCTCAAATCTCGAAATCCGGTCGCCAACAGTCTCAGTTATTGAATCCGCAGGGAGTGCACAATGATGCCAATTATATTCAAACAATATCTTCGGTGCCTGGTGCTGGGAATAGTAGTTTTCTCTATATCCAGCGGGGCACTATCCCAGGAAGATAATGACTTGCAGTTTCACGGATTTTTATCGCAGGCTTATCTGCTAAGTAACGGTAATAATTTTTATGGAGACAGCCTGCGTGGGAGCACGGATTATAGAGAGATGGCCCTTACTAGCAGCTGGCGGGTCACGCCTGCTTTAAATTTTGCTGGGCAATTAATAAGTCGAGACGCGGGAAGTGCCGACAACGGTGATGTGAATATAGACTTTCTTTTTGCCGATATTAAAGCCATAGAGAATGACATGTCTGGGCTGGGTTTTAGAATTGGGAGGGTGCGCAACGCCTACGGATTCTACAATGACACCCGCGATGTACTGTTTACCAGACCAAGCATTTTAATGCCTCAAGCAGTCTACTTTGAAGGCAATGGCTTGCGTGAACTACTTTTTGCCAGCGATGGCGTGCAGCTTTATAGCTACTGGGATGCAGAAGAAAATTCAACGACATTCAATTTTACCATGGGGCGCAATAAGAGTCTTTCAGCAGATGTGCTTAAAAACCTATTTGGTCCAAGTGCGGCTATTATCCATACGGCAGAATTTAAAACGCCAATATTTGCGCAAATTCTTCACTCCAGGAATGGCGGCGATAGTAAGATAGCGTTTTCCATGCTTAATGTTCATCTAGACTTACGTTCTAGTTCTGCGGCCGTCGCCGACATCACGCTAGATGCCACTGGTTATGTTATCTCGGCACAGAAAAATATGGCTACTTGGACGCATACCGCCGAATACAGTTTGATCACTACGGATTTCCGAACGTCGCAAGGCGCTCAGACTACGGAGATTGAATCCGCTTATATACAAACACAGTATCGAGTGCGGCCAGATATTATCTTGACCGGCCGTTATGAGTACATTGTGCTTGACCGTGATCTACGCAATGAAACGGATAGCCATCATTTGGTAGTGGGTGCGCGGTGGACGCCAACACCAAATTGGATTATTGACGTTGATGTCTACGGCATAAGAGGTATCTCAGGCATACCCGGAGTTGATAATGCCAACAATATGCCGCTTGATCAGCGGACTGAAATTTTTGCTGTGATGCTAGGGTATCGTTTTTAGGAATGTTAAAGCGGATTCAAGATTTATTCACGCAGCCTGCTAATTCTGCGGTTAGTTTTGGTCTGCAGCGAAAATTAAGTATTGTCCTTGTCTTAGGCATGACTTTGGTGATGGTTGCGCGCGGTTATATAAGTTTTGTGCAAATTGTTGATTCGCAGAGGGAAAAGATAGAATCGGATTTAATGAAGTTGGAAGAGACCTTTCTCGCTGTAAATGAGCGCTCTAGTAAAGAGCTGTTTCGGCTTGCCGACCAAAAAGTAATCCCGAGTGATGATGAAATCAGTAATGGCAACATTGCTGCTCCGTCACTGATGTCGGGAATTGAGTCAATATACTACATAAGTAATAGTGGGGACATTTTAGGGAGATCAGTGCAAGATGGATCTAGCATTCGCCCTAGTGAAAGCCAAATTTATGATGCAGCGAACACATTAAAAACTCGTCAGCGTCCGATTGCTACTTTAAGTTGTGTTTTTCAGTGTTTCCAGAGCGTGTTTATTCCTATCATTGCTGATGACGGGCGCGAACTCATTATCAATATTAATCGCTCCGCTACCTTACTCGTTCAAGATTTTTATGAAATTACTGGTGCTGATATTGCGTTATTCTCATTCGATCCGTCTAGCGATGTGCTGGCTGTAGAAAAGATTTATGCAGCCAGTAATGCTAAAGATGTTCGTTTAGTATTGATGGATATTCTAAATGAAAATAAATTCCCTTCATTAGGTAGCCATAGCTTTTTTGATTCGACGTTTAATGGATATTATAGCGCCCGATTCTTTCAGCTGAGCAATACTGATGGTGTTATTTCCTATGCGGCAGTTATAGAAGACCAAAGCCATATTAGACAGTTGCTTAATCACGCAATTAAAAATATTGTATTTTCTGCGTCAATAACCCTCGCACTTATTATCCTGCTTATAAGTCTTGTTCTAAAGCCATCTCTCGATCGACTTATGATGCTGGCGAAGATTCTTCCTATGCTGCCGAGTGGGAAATTTAAAGGTGCGCGGGAAATTCTAGGGCAGCGAATAAGAAAGACAAAATTTTCCGATGAGATAGACGTCGTTCAGTATACCGTGGGTGAAGTCATTAAGTCCTTAGAGGAAATGAATGAAAGTGTTGATCAACATCGAAATCAACTTAGATCAAAGATTGAAGCTCTCACTGAGGCTCAGGTTTTTAACGACCTCATATTAGATACTTCACCTCTTGTTGTAATAATCCATGATGGAAACGGAGAGATCCGTAACATCAATAAGTTAGGGCGAGAGCTCAGCGGTTTGCGATCAAAAAATCCAGATGACGCGAACATAAATACCTGGGTTAGAAATGAGTATCGTAGTAAAACGCTGTCAGCTTCCCTGCATAATTTAAGTGATGTCGTTGGTAAAAAATTACAGGGACAAATGCCGTTTTTTACTGATGATGGTCGCAAGCTGTACTTTTTATGGACACACGCAAGCTTATACATCAACGCGGAGCCCCACATACTATCGATGGGTGTTGATATCACTGAGCGTAAAGAGGCAGCGGAGAGCTTGTATTGGTTAGGCCGGCATGATCGTATCACAGGTTTATTAAATCGCAGCAGTTTTATTGAGGCGGCGGGCGATGCTATAGCAAAACACTGCGATCTAAACGTTATCGAGTTGGCCATGTTTGATGTCGATGATTTTGCTTCATTAAATGATCGTTTTGGTTTTGATTCAGGTGATCGGCTACTGAACGAATTGGCTGCGCATTTGGTCGCTACTCTGCCTCAGGATTGCATTGTTGGCAGCACTGGACCTGGTGAGTTCTGCGCGCTTATTCATCACAGGAAAGATTCGCAGGAAAGTGTTAAAGATCTGGGGCTCGAGCGATTGACACGTTACACCTTTGTCAAGGACGTGGTGAAGGAAGAGGTTTGCATTTCTATTGTGGTTGCTAGCTACGATGATACTTTAAGTGGAATAGATGAGTTGATGTCTAATACGACTTCGACAATGGCAAAGGTGAAGCGCAAAGTTAGAGGTAGTTTGTATTGCGCAGCCGACTCGGATGATACTAGTCGGCAGTTACGCCAAGAAAAATATCGCATGCGAGAGCAATTACAATCTGCGCTGAGTAATAATCGCCTAGTTCTTTTTTATCAACCTATTTTAGATTTGAATACCAATAGTATTAGTCATTGCGAATGTTTAGTGCGAATGCTGGATGATGAGGGGGAGTTTATTTCGCCAGTTCATTTTTTGGGTATAGCTGCTGAATCTGGGTTAATGCCGCAGTTGGATTTTTCTGTTATGGAAAAAGCGATGCGGCAGCAGCGTATTTGGGAGGACGCAGGTATCGATGTTGGCTTAAGTATTAACATTACGGCAATTACTTTGGAGCAAGTTGACTTTGAAACGCGTCTCGCCGACGTTATTACACGTACTGGTGCTAACCCGATTCGCCTTATCTTTGAAGTTCTAGAGACTGATGCCCTAGAGAACTTAGGGCAAGCTCAGCGTCTACTCAATAACTTTAGGAAGGTCGGCGCGAAAGTGGCTCTCGATGACTTTGGGATTGGTTTTACGTCGTTTCAGTATGTGCGGGAATTGCCGGTAGATTACATAAAGATAGACCAGTCATTTATCCGATTTATTCATGAGCGTGAAAGCGATCAGGTTCTGGTTAAGTCGATGGTAGAGATGAGCCATAATCTCGGTAAAAAAGTCATTGTGGAGGGTGTGGAGACCCTTCAGGCGCTGGAGATTGTTCGCGATCTCGGTGTGGAGTGTGTGCAGGGATATTATGTGTGCAGGCCTATGCCGATTAGCGCCCTTGACCTTTCCCTGTCAATTCGTGATTTTGAGCCATCGTCCTAATGTTAGTATTCCGTCTTCGCAACTAGGCATTTCGCCGCTTCGCTATCACCTGGCCACTTGATGGCTTGTTCATCATTGAGAGCCTCCTGCCAAGGGCCATGATCGGCCGAAAAGACTTCGGGTCACGGTATGGTTTATGAGTGCATCTCAGCTAAATATCCTCACCTTGATAGGTAAGTAAATGGACAGGCAGAAGGCTCTGCTTGATATAAATCAAAATTAGTCCTAATTCCTTTTTTTATTTCTGTCCCGACATGCAGGTTTTCCAAAGCTGACTATACTTACCGAAAGTTGTCCCCCCCTAGGGTATGCGCTCCTAGCGTCTTCAGAGCCATAACACTCGCGTCCTCGGGGTTTAGCGGGTTCGATACAGTAAGTTGAGGAAGCAAGTATGGTGTACTCACAAAGTGATAAAAATCATGCGTTGAAACTGGTATTGGGGGCGCTGACAGTTGGGCTCACCATGCCTGCACATGCAGTCAATTTCACCTGGGGCGATATCGAGGGTACTTTCACCTCGAACTTTTCGGTCGGGGCTAGCATGCGAACGGAAGAGGCCGAAAACGATTACTTGAGCCCTGGTAATACCAATGGTGAGGGGCGCGCCTCTGTCAGTACGACCGATGATGGCAACCTAAACTATGACAAGGGCGATTTTTACTCAATGCTCTTCAAGGGCGTTCACGATCTTGACCTCAATGCCGGTAACTACGGTGCATTTACCCGTCTTAAATACTGGTATGACTACGCCCTGACGCAGGACGTCGATCACGGCCATGTTGCTAATAACTATACAGCCGGTAGCTCCTTAGAGACGTCTGGATTTGAGAATCTCGCGCAGGACTCTGGCGCGGAGTTTTTGGATTATTACGTCTATGGTAGTTTTGACTTAGCTAGCGTTCCCTTAGAACTTCGCGCCGGTAATATGGTGCTGAGCTGGGGGGAGAGCACCTTCATCCAAAATGGCATTAATACCATCAACCCCTTCGATGTTACGGCCTTGAACCGCCCCGGCGCAGAGATCAAAGAGGCCTTGCTGCCGGTGGGTATGGTTTATGCCAACGCGGGTCTCACCGCCAATTTAAGCTTGGAATTGTTTTACCAATACAAATGGGATCGCACCGTATTAGATGAGTGCGGCACTTACTGGAGCAGTGCCGACGTCTACGGCGGAGGTTGTGACAAACTAACCTTGTCGACGGCGGCTCCAGATGGCGCGCAAATCGGCGCTGGCGCCTTTATGTCGCGGGCGGCTGATGTTGAGGCGTCTGACTCTGGACAGTGGGGGCTTGCTGCACATTATTTCGTTGACTCACTAAATTCTGCGGAACTCGGTGCGTACTATATTAATTATCACAGCCGTACGCCGATCTTAAGCGGGGTGAATGCGACCTCTTTTGCGCCAACAGGTCAGCCAATCGATCCTAAGTACTTCTTCGAATTTCCTGAAGATATAGAAGTGTTCGGGGTGAGTATTGCCACCAATGTTGGCTTGTGGGCAGTCTCTGGTGAAATCAGCTATCGTCCCGAGTATCCGCTGCAGATCAATTCGGTTGAGGTGAGTCAGGTCGTGGCATTGGGTGCACTCAATGAGTGGTCAACCCTCAGGGCGCGAGGTGCTGCCGCTGGTCCAGGTGGTGTCGTGCAGGGATATGACAATGTTGAATTCACCCAGGCACAAATGACCTTCATCCGCTTCTTCGACCAAGTTCTGGGCGCGAACCGCTTGTCCTTCGCTGCCGAGATCGGTGCCGATTTCTTGGGCGGTATGGACGACGCGCAAAATTACGGTCGCTCAGGCACCTTTGGTATCGGTTATTTTGAACCCTTCGATAGCCAGTTGGCGGGTCCTGTTCCAGGCTTAAGAGTGACCTGTTCTTCGCACGCCATCTTAGGTTTACAGGGAATAGTGCCCAACACCCAAGCTCAGAATTGCACCAGCGATGGTTTTACCGAGGATTTTTCATGGGGTTACCGTATGCGCGCCGGACTGGACTACACCGATGCCTTTCTTGGGATCAATCTGACGCCCAATATAGCGTGGTCACATGACGTTAAAGGGTACTCGCCACAACCAAGTTTTATCGAAGGTCGCAAGGCTGCCAGCGTTGGTGTGACTGCGGATTATCTTAATACTTATAAAGCCGACTTTTCGTACACCAATTACTTTGGTGGCAAATACGATGACAAACAAGACCGTGATTTTGTTTCACTCAGTTTCTCCGTGGCATTTTGATAGGGCTGCCGGCCCCAGGGATCAAACATGAAAATAAACCAAGTTAGCATCGGCCCAATCAAGGCTAAAGTTCTCTTTGCCACAATGGCGATGATTGTTGCAGCATCTGCTGCCACCGCGAAGATTACACAAGAGCAGGCGAATCAGCTGGGTGGTTCAACACTGACGCCGGTAGGTGCCGAGCGCGCCGGCAATGCAGACGGCACAATTCCAGCTTGGGGTGGTGGCTTAAAAATCTTGCCGCCAAGCTATAAACCTGGTGGTCGGTTAGTAGATCCTTACGCCAGTGAAAAGCCCCTATTTTCGATTGATGCGAAAAATTACAAACAGTACGAAGACAAACTTAGCCCAGGGCAGGTGGCCCTATTAAAGCGCCATCCCGATAACTACCGGATGAATGTGTACCCAACACATCGCAGTGCAAGGCTTCCAGAATCCGAATACAAATTGATAAAAGAAGGGGCGACCGCAGCCGATATGGTGAAGGGTGGCAATGGCTTGGTGAATTTCTCTGCCAGTGTTTCCTTCCCGGTACCTCAGAACGGTCTTGAGGTGATTTGGAATCACATCACCCGTTATCGTACGGCCTTGGGTCTTGAGCGACGCTATACCCAAATCCCGGTGCAAACCAATGGTAACTTCAGCCCAGTGGTGTTTAGCGAAAACATCATATTCGCCAACCGGGTTCCTAATAACCCCTATCCTAATCGTCTGTTTGTATTCCTTCAGCGGATACTCGCCCCTGCGCGCCTGGAAGGTGACGTATTGCTGGTCCACGAAAACATTGATCAGATTAAAGAGCCGCGGGCTGCATGGGTTTACAACGCCGGACAGCGGCGTGTGCGACGCGCCCCGAATATTTCTTATGATGGCCCAGGCACTGCTTCCGACGGACTGCGGACTGCGGATGACTTGGATATGTTTAATGGCGCGCCAGATCGCTACGAATGGACGTTAATGGGAAAACGCGAAATTTATATTCCCTATAACAGCTACAAAATGCGCAACGAAAAACTCAAGTACACTGACATCATTCAAGCCGGACACCTCAACCCAGATTATCTTCGCTATGAGCTGCACCGCGTGTGGGTGGTAGAGGCCAAACTTAAAGACGGTGAGCGCCACATCTATGCGCGTCGAACCTTCTATGTCGATGAAGATACTTGGCAGATCGCAGTAGCCGATCATTATGATGGCCGCGGCGAGTTGTGGAAAGTGAAGGAAGGCCACGAAATGATGCACTATCAGGCCGCAATTCCTTGGCTAGCCGCCGAAGTATTATACGATTTACTCTCTGATCGCTATGTCGTTATTGGTCTAGACAACGAGGAAGATGGCTATACCTACGACTTTAATTACAGCGGCACCTTTGAAGACTTTACCCCTGCGGCGCTTCGCCGCGCCGGACGCCGCTAAAAAGTGGCCGTGGGCGGGTGGCGGGTAGCGGCGTATAGAGCTGTGGCGATGCGATTGCTCGCCACAATGTCCGTTTTTCTTTGGGCATCAATGACAGTAAGTGCGGCGACGCCGGACTATGAAAGAAGTCCAGCACTTACAGCGGCAGCTGCGGCAAGTAGTGTGCTATTAGACATTACTCAGGCCGGCGACAAACTGCTTGCTGTTGGTGAGCGCGGACTGATTATTTATTCCGACGACGGGCGTTCTTGGACGCAGGCTCAGGTCCCGCTCAGCGAAACGCTGACCGCAGTATCTTTTGCCAGTGCCGAGCAGGGCTGGGCTGTTGGGCATGGTGGCACCATTTTACACAGCAGCGACGGCGGAAAAAGCTGGCAGCTGCAGTTTGATGGTGATCAGGCTAACCAGCAGTGGCTTAGCTATACCAAGGCAAGACAGGCCGCACTAGATACGCAGATAGAAAACCTTGAGCAAACTAGCTCGGGGGAGGACTCGGATCTTCTTAGCGATCTTAGGATTGAGGCGGAGGATGCTGGGTTCGCGGTGGAAGATGCTGAGTTAGCAGTGACCACAGGTCCAGCCGATCCGTTCTTGGATATCTGGTTCGGCGACGTGAATAACGGCATAGCTGTCGGTGCTTACGGAATGATCTACCGCACTGATAACGGTGGCAAAGACTGGAAGCTAGCCGCAGCGGGCATCAAAAATTCTTACCGCTACCACTATTACAGTCTAACCGCGGACACCGCTGGCCGGCTTTTTCTCAGTGGTGAAGCGGGGCTGATGTACCGTTCTTTGGACGGTGGTAAGCAGTGGCAATTACTAGGCCCATTTTACGACGGTAGCTTGTTCGGCGTGCTAAGTCACGGCGATGAAATACTGAGCTATGGTCTGCGCGGTAATGTGTTTCGCAGCAGTGATGGCGGTGACAGTTGGCAGACCTTAAATGAAGATATTCCCTTTAGCCTTTATGGTGGCTCTACCCTGAGCAATGGCAACATTGTGCTGGTAGGCAGTGCCGGTGGTATAGCGATAAGCGAAGATGGTGGCGACACCTTTACCACTCAAGATCATCCAAGTCGCAGTAGTTTTTCTGCGGTAACCGGTGATGCTAGCAATGCAATATACGTCGTCGGCATGTCCGGTGTTGTTTCCATCATTAAGCGAGAAGCGCCGTGAGCGAAAATGAAAACATACAGCTGAGTGCGGAGGACGGTAAGCTGCGGCCGGCGCTTGGGCGAGTGCTTATGCGCCTACGGACGCCTCTGATTGCTCTGTTTGTGATCTTGACGGTTATTTTTGCTTGGCAAATGACGCAGTTGCGGCCGGATGCCAGTTTCGAAAAAATGATACCGGTATCCCACCCCTACATCGTTAATTTTTTGAGAGACCGTGATGATCTGTCGGGTCTTGCCAATTCAGTGCGTATCATTGTCGAGACTACCAAGGGTGATATTTTTACTCCCGAGTACCAGGAGACGCTTCATCAGGTCACTGATGCGGCATTTTATATCGACGGTGTAGATCGCTCCGGATTGCAGTCATTGTGGACTCCGAATGTCCGTTGGCTGGAAGTCACTGAAGAGGGTTTTGTCGGCGGTTCGGTTATTCCTGACGACTACGACGGCTCGCCCCGCACGTTGGCCAAGTTGCGTTCTAATACGCTTAAATCAGGACAAGTTGGTCGCCTCGTTGCCAATAACTTTCAGTCTAGCATTATCGTTGCGCCCCTCACCGAAACTGACCCGGTTACCGGAGAGCGACTGGATTACCAGAAGCTGTCAGCGGATCTAGAGCTCCAGTTACGAGATAAATTTCAGTCAGACGATATAAAAATCCACATTACGGGCTTCGCCAAACTGGTGGGTGACCTTGTTGATGGTGCAAATTTGGTAGCCACGTTTTTTGGTGTGGCATTTGTTATTACCGCCGTTATGCTGTTTTTCTACAGTCGCTGCCCCTGGCTTACGCTCGGGCCACTGCTGTGCTCCACCATCGCGGTAGTATGGCAGCTGGGGTTATTGCGGCTGCTCGGTATGGGACTGGATCCCTATTCCATACTGGTTCCCTTTCTCATATTCGCCGTCGGTATCAGCCACTCTGTTCAAATCATCAACCGCTTCGGTCAATACTGTCACGATGGCATCGACAATAGCGAATCGGCATTTCTCGCTTTTGTGCGCCTTAGCAAGCCCGGTGGTATTGCTCTCTTAAGTGACGGCGTTGGCTTCCTCACTCTGCGAGTGATCGACATTCCGGTTATCAAAGAACTCGCCGTGGTTGCCAGTATTGGCATTGCGGTATTGGTTCTAACGAATCTTATTCTGCTGCCACTGGTGCTATCTTATACCGGTATCAGTAAAACCTGCCGACGCTATCTTGATCGCAAGGCAAACAGCAAATATTCGCATTGGTGGTATTTATCTGCAGTCACCAAGCGCGCACCGGCGATGACCATCATTGCGGTATGTGCAGTGCTGTTTGTTGGTGGTAGCTGGTTTGGTCAGCAGCAAAAAATTGGCGACCTTGACCCTGGTGCCCCAGAACTGCGGCCTGACTCACGCTACAATCTAGACAATGCATTTTTAACCAGCAACTACTCGACCAGTACCGATGCGTTTGTGGTTATGGTTCACACCGACCCACAGCAATGCGGCAACTTTGCCGCATTGTCGGCCATCGACTACTTTCAGGGCACAATGGAAAATGTGGCTGGGGTACAGTCCGCCTTGTCACTTGTTGATGTGTCCAAACTGGTCATCATGGGCATGAATGAGGGCAGTCCAAAGTGGCATGCCATTAGTCGTAATCAATTGATTCTTAATAACTCACTCGGCCGTGTACCGAATAATCTGCTCAATACCGACTGCTCCATGGTGCCGGTGATTCTGTTTTTGGAAGATCATAAAGCTGACACCCTGGATCGCGTTGTTGCGGCAGCGGAGCGCTTTGCCAAGGAAAACGATAGTGATCAGATTCAATTCAAATTAGCCGCCGGTAACTCAGGTGTTGATGCTGCAACCAACATCGTCATACGTTCCGCGCAATACCGAATGTTGTTCTGGGTTTACGGTGTTGTTACCTTGCTGTGTTTATTGACCTTTCGCTCAGTCAAAATCACCGCCTGTATCATTGTGCCCCTGATGCTTACATCTATCTTAGGTCAGGCGCTAATGGCGGTATTGGGTATCGGCGTTAAAGTGGCAACTCTGCCGGTCATTGCCCTCGGTGTGGGCATTGGCGTCGACTACGGTATTTATATTTACAGCTCGCTGGAGCATTACCTGCGCCAGGGGCATAGCCTCCGCCAAGCCTATTTCTCAGCATTGAAAGCCAGCGGCACTGCAGTCGCCTTTACCGGCCTTACCCTCGCGGTTGGCGTGGGTACCTGGATTTATTCGCCGATAAAATTCCAGGCTGATATGGGCTTGATGCTAACTTTTATGTTCTTCTGGAATATGCTTGGAGCGCTGCTGCTGCTTCCCGCGCTTGCCTGGCTATTGAATGCGAGAGAGACGGAGTTGAAGAAGGTATCTTCATAGTCGTCAACATCCCCGCAGCGAGGGCTGTGGGGATGTTGGATAGCAGTAGGTCAATGTCCGTATCTTAAGCTCGTACATGCCCTCGCGCGTCCTCACTATTAAAATCCCATTACGAATTTATAGCTGCGCAGTTTTTATGCTTAATCCCACGCGAGGCTCCCAGTGGTGTGGGCGGCTTGTAGTGCGCATAGTGTCGCAATGATCGTGATGATTTGCATCTAGGTAGAGCGGCTTACTTGCGGTGTTGTTAATGATTTTATTTCTGAATTTCGCTGTGCTGGCGAGCCGTTTATTTTCGATTGATTGTCGGCGAGAGCGACGGCAAGAGGTGCGTTAGCGCCACTTCTGGCGCTAACGATTCTGACTGGAGCGGAGTGGCAATAAATGTGACATAAAGGGTTTTGTTGGCAACCTCCTTATATTACGTGAACTTGAGTACAAAACAGCCGACGTAGCTCCTGATGCTCGGAAATCACAATCGAAACACCGATCATGATCTACCTGGAAAAATAATGCTCATTCAGCTTCAATTTCATCGCCAAAATCTGCAAGTGTATCGAAACCTTCCACAACAAAATTGCTGATCATTTGCGCTAATAATTCTTGGCCATACCAAAATACCTCCTTTTGTGTTTCATCTGAGGTGATGGATCTAAAATGTACTAATGGAGCAATAAAATTTATATAGCTCTTGTCAGGCAACTGAGCCGACAGACAATTATCAGGAATACACAATAAAAAATAGCCATTCATTTCCACCGCGTAATTTATAATTACCTCGCCGTTCATCTGAGAAACGCCCGCATTTTGCTTATGAAAAGCTAAATTTACATAGGGAAAGAATATGATTGCTGGCCCTTCTTCTGATGCGAGCTCGGTTGCTTTTAACGCCTTGTCACTGCTAAAGCCACCTTGTCCATCTGCAACCGCTGTATGTGTTTCTGATGGCATTTTACTATTCAATCTTGATGGCGAAACCGGAAATGACACCTTGTATGGTTTCTTGGGGTTTTCAGAGACTCTTTGCGGAGCTTCACCTAGCGAGTAGACTTCGTTTAGTGTTTCTCTAAGCTTCTTTGTAAACCGAACGTCTGCTTCAGTCGCTAATTCCGGATAATCTGAATTACTCATCCACGCTCGATACTCACCAATTACGCTCACATTTTGGTCGACTTTTTGTCTATCTTGAAAATCGATGACGATAACTAGAGGCGCAACTTCTAATTCATCCTCAAACACCTCGTAGCGTCCAGTGCCGACGAGTTTGCTATTTGCCTGCTTAGTAATATCGGCCAGCTGTGCGTCGTAAGCATTTTTCTCGACTATAGGAATACCTTTTAATGCGAAGCTCGGTGAGAAAACTTTAGCGTGAACAAGCGGAGTAAAGAGTAAAACGCACACAGTTGTTAATGTTAATATTTTCAAGTGACGCTCCTGCAGTAGGCAAGGGTAGTGTTGAATAATATTATTTGTATTTAGTTATTCTGTCACCAGTAAACACAAACGCCAGAGCACTGAATTTGTATCGTAAGCCGGTATGCCGGCTCATCCTATTGGCAGTGCGGTCGTGGACTTTCCCAAATAATGTAGACAACTCAGCGCTATTCTGTGAGCACAGGAGGGATAATCAACGTACACACCAGAATTTAAGGACGAAGCCGGTCGATATTCTGTCGCTGAAGTAGCAGAGCGTTTAGGGGGGGGCTGCCCGCAGCCTTTATAAGTAGCTTGTTGATTTGCATTTAAAACTGACCGAGGGGGGCAAATCAACACTCTGCTGTTTTGTGGGGGATCCTGTAAGTGTATGATTTTAATTGATAAATATAAAGTTCTGTCTTGTGGGGTGGTGAGGGCTGGGTGTTTGATGCGATCATTTGAGTCGGCTAATCACGGGTAATTGGTGTTTAATGGTAGAATGTGTTTACCGTAATTTGGTCATGTCGAGTGTTTACCATAAGTTTGCCAAAGCGGACAACTTATGGGTGAATGGACAAGAGCGTTGTTAAGTAAGGTTTTTTTTGGTGCCCAGGAGAGGAATGGGACGTATTGCGTGTTAACTTGTTGATTAGTATAAATAATATAATAATTACAATGGCTTATGGTTGTAGTGTACAACAAAGTGTCACACAATATGTCACACATTAGCTTGTTTGGCATTACCCTCAATGAAACAAAGTCCGCATATTTATAGTAGGTCTGGAAGCTCGATTTATTGGGTTAAAAAGCGTGTGCCTAAAGGATTGAGTGGCAGTAGGCATCCTGCTCTTCTTACCAAGAAGGGTACTGTGAAGGAATTTCTAAGTCGTAGTACGGGAACTGCGGATCGAAGGGCCGCTAATAAAGTTGCTAATGGAATAGTGGCGGAATGGGATGCTTTGTTTGATGAATTAACATTAGCTTTGAAGGCTCCAATACTACCTAAGTACGATTTCCCTTTCGATTTGTCGGCAATCCCAGAAGAGCATAGGGAGTATGTAGCGCTACAGATTGGCGCTGCTCGCGAATATTATTTGAGTGCAAAAAATCATCCCAATAAGCAGTATGAGAGGATCGATGCGGTATGGAATGGTGCTGGCGATATAGTGCGGGATGGGATTGTTGATAAAGATGATCCGCTTTTTGATGAGTATATCAATGTGTTGGCTGAGATGGATTTAGCATCGGATTTTGAGGGGATGTTCGATATTGTACAGTCTGACGTTATTGGTTTTGGCGGCCCTAGTGCCCATGTGCTTGCAAGGAAGGTTGATACATACCTGCGAAGCGAAGCGGGAGGGCTAACGTTAGAGCAGGTGGTTAAAAGATATATGGCGAAGCGTGAGGCTGACAATTCGAGGCCGTCACACTTGGTGGGGCAGCGAGCGACAATAAAATTATTTGCTTCCTTATTGCCGCAAGGGCTTAAAACACCCATAGCAGAAATATCAGGAGCGAATGCTGTGGATTTTGCGGCACTTGTCGCCAGTAAGTGGCCGGTTCATAAGACTCGGCAAAATAAGCTGTCAGAAATTAGCTCGGTGTTTAATTATGCTAGGAAGGCGCTTAAAGAGATTTCGGTAAACCCTTTCGATGGTTATGACGACATGCTTCCAAGGCAAAAGACGAGGGTTAAATCTAATAGCAGGAATAGAGGGTTTACTGGTCAGCAGTTGTGTGAAGTTTTAAATTGGCTTTCCGTTTGCTCGAAAAAAGGACGTTCAGCCTCAGCACTTAATCTGCTTCCCGCAGCTATGTTGGCGGCATATACGGGCATGAGGCTTGAAGAAATATCGAGAATTAAGCTAAGTGATCTGAAAAATGATGGTGAGTATGATTATTTAGATATAACGGAGTCAAAGTCTGAGGCGGGAGAGCGACGGATTCCATTAAATCGAGGGAGTCGTTTGGTATTGGCTTGGTTGCAGGGAAAAAAGGTGGATACCAAAAGTGCTTACTTAATTGAAGGGTTGTCTGAATACGATAATCGCCGATCTAAAAAAATGAGTGACACCTTTAGTCGGTGGAAAGCAGATGGCTTGGAGTGGGCTGGGGGCAAGAATGAGTATACCTTTCATAGTTTTCGCAGTACCGCAGCGACTTGCCTTGATCGGGCAGATTTACCTGTGGAGTACCAAAGTTTAATTATCGGGCATGTGGATGGACGAAATACTTTGTTGCAGAAAGTCTATTCTGAAGGAAAGCGAATGGATCAGTTGGTTGATGCTGCACAATACATAGATTATGGGGATGATGTTTTGAAGCTTTGCGCTGAGTTATTGTCTGAATTGGCTGGGGTGCGCAAGACGCCGTCGGATCGAAGGGTTCTCCGTTGAGTGGCAGGAGCGCATTAATGACATACGGTGATGTCGGCTAGTACAGATTTAAGTATTGCCTGAGGTCGGTGGCATATTAATGCGGGTTTCAAGGCTGAATGTAGGCGGGGTGGCCGTGGCCTTGATGTTTCTTTAAAGGGCTGTGAGCGGTGATTTAAGCGGCTTAAAATTGACCCTACGTAGTGCTGGGTGGCCTCTGTTTTGTTACCGATAAGGTCTGTGCTTTTTGTGTTTGCCTACCTAAATAATATACCGCACTCTTTGTTTATAAAATAACTGTATTGGAATAGCGATAATGTATGTAAATTCCTTTTAATAACAGTATGTTATGTGGTTTTTTGAGTGTTGGCTTAGCTGAAGTTTGGTTGTAGGTATAAGGTAAATAAGTATGACGGAGTCAACAGAGCAAAAAACAAGGCGAAAATTCAGTAAGTTATATTTGAAATATGACTGGAGATTCAAAACGACAGTCTTCCTGCAGGAGTATGAAGATCGCTTGGAGTTTCTTGAATACGCGAGGGTTATGCGGCGTGAATTACCGAAGGTATTTCCGGAGACAGCATTCCTATGGAGGTTGATTCTCTCTAGAGCAAAAACATCTTACTTCGAAGGCTATGATGGCAAGGCCGCCACAACGGACATGCCAGCAATCACCTTGTTTCATTATGCGAGAATCTCCCGAGAAGAGTTGCGGGATGGACTCGAGGCTGCTTTAGCTAAGCACAGCAGCGGGGCTTATACCCCGCTGTACGTGAAGGGTCAGTCTGTCACCACTGAGAAGTACCATAGTTATCCTAAAACAGTGAAAAACGGTAAGCCTCAGAACTTGGAAAAGTATTTTTCCTTAGAGAAGTGCCCTCAGAGATACGGAATTATTAATAAGAAGCATGCATTCGCTTGGAATGGTTCGAAGTATGATTTTGGTGAGAGGGAGGGTGGTTAGCTGACTTCTATTCCACAAAATATAATAATGTGGATTAGCCATCCACCGCCATTGCTGTGTTCTTGCTTGTTAGCTATACTCTAATCCACGTTAGTCGAATCATTAAATAGAAAAAGGGATTAGAAATGGCTACAGTAGACGCGGTTAAGACCCTTGATGATGTTCGGTATATATCGAGTCTCCTCAAAAAACAGAACAGTAGCCAAATATATTCTGATTTATGGCTATTCGGAATCAATGTTGGTTTACGTATCTCTGACCTTCTCTCGCTAACATTCTCTGATGTTGAATCAGGAGTGCTTGAGATTACCGAAGGCAAGACCAATAAGAAGCGCACCATAACGCTAAACGGTACTGCTAAGGCTATCCGTAATAAGCGCAGGGTAGCAAACCCGCAGCACACATACTTATTTCAAGTAGAGAGCAACAGAGCAAAGAATAAGGCGTTAAGCCGATCAGCAGTATCTAAGGCATTCGCTGAGGCGGGTGAAACTGCAAACGTAAAATTAGGCACTCACTCGATGAGAAAGACGCTAGGCTGGGTTATGCACTCTCAAGGGGCTAGCATTGAACGTATAAGCAAGGTTCTGAACCATAGCCATCCAGCAGTGACCATGCGTTATATCGGCCTTACAGAAGCCGATACACAAGCTGCTTATTCTGAGTTTGAGATTAAGATATAAATAAAGCCCTTTGCGCAAGTGGAGTTCTGGGCCTATATTGTTGGCATTTCTTCGAGCGAAAGTCTAAAGGGATCACATGGAAGATAAGGATGTTGTTAAGAGTATTTTGGCTAATTATAAGATTCGGAAAGGGCTTATCCTTGATGAGTTATTGTCAGAAGATTTCAATTTCATTTGCAGCTATTACAAAGTCAGCGATGATGAACTGGTTATCGCATTTTACCCGACTGCTACGCATAGGGATAAGCCTCGAGATGGTACGTTAATTACTAATAAGCGAGTAATTACCAGTTATGAGGGTGAGCTTTCTGCAGCTATTGATTCGATTACTTGGGCGGATATATCGATTTGTATAGCTGATGTAACGGCCAGTTTGAAATTCCCGAATGGGGTAAAGCTCAATGTTTCCGATCCCAAAATATTTCGCCAGCTTTTGAATAAGCTGGCGGAGGTCTATGGAAATGTTTCTGAATTAGATTTAGGGCTAGCTCCGCAGTATGGTGATTTTAGTGAGGAAGAGTTAATTCCAAAGTCAGAATTTGAGAAGAACTGGTCATCGAATGTTAAGTGGCTTAAGGTCGTTGGCCTGTTAATGATACCTTTCTTTTTTATTTCGATGCTGAATAAGTGTGAAGGCAAGGCTGCTGCTTTAGATATTCCGGCGGCTATGATTCCTTCAGCTCCGGCAGGGGCTACGGTTACCAATTACTGGTATGACGATATAGAAGATATGGAGGCGTGGAACTCCGTCTTTATGGAGTACGAAGTTGCTGGCGAGAAATATATTATCCGCAGATATCTTGATGGTAAAACCAAAATTTATCACCTGACAGGTGGTGGCTATTACATTCAGCGGGGGCATCCGGGCGCGCATTATACTGTGACAAGGAGAGGGCTTGAAATGAGTGATAAAGCAGGTTACATCCGAACGGCGAAAGAAATTAACTTTGTCGATTAGTGGTGTTGGTGTGATTGGTCTCTCATTCTGAGCAAGGACAGTTATAAGGTCTCAATCATTTATAGGCATGCCGCCTATTGGTAAATTCGGGTAGCGATCAAATTTGCTTAACAAGACGGCATCGCAGCCCGGATATTCGAAAAACCCAGCTTAATCAATATTTTATATGGTGGTTCTGTCAAGCAAGGCGCCAGCGGCTGGGTGTTTCTGGGTATTAAGCCTCATAATCCACCCCCGTCGGGGGTATTAATCTTAGGGTTAATAGGTGGGTTATCTGTTGGTAATAACTAAGTAATCAGGGCCATTCCATGCTGTTGTACGTTGATTTTACAGCGCGGCAACTGTCAGGGGATTTGCCGCTTTGTTGTTGTTTCATGTGGTGCTCTACACCAAGGGCGAATACTGGTAAGTAGGTTGCACGCTCTTTATTGGAGAAAGTGTTATCCATCCAGATAGCGACTTTATTTGCAGGTTTTTCAACGTCAACGCCACATCCTATAGCTCGGCCCAAAATCACAGCAAATGTTGTCATGGCATCTACCGGATCACCGTATTTTTTGGGTTGGGCTTGCTTTGCGTTGTTGGTTTGATGGGAGCTTGCTGCAGCGATGACCTCGCTGTTTTTTTGACGGAGGTCTTTAACTGCTAGGAAGCACAAGTCAATTTCTTTGTCATTCAAAAGTCTGTATGCGATTGACGGTACGTTTTTATAGCGACTTATAGCTTTGCAGTTTTCATTAGATACTTGTGCTAGCTCTTCCGAAAGGGATTGCCTTCCAGTGTGTCTGGATACGGAGTCAGCATCGGCTTCTACTATTTCAATTAATTGCAGAGTTTTATCTGCTTTTTCACGAAGTCTCGAAAATTTTAAGTCTTCGTTGTAGGTGGTAAGTTCTGTGTTGATTATTTCAGGGCATTCGGAGGTTGCTGTTTCGAGGGATTCTAGGCGTTGTTTTTTTTCGCTCATATCGCTGGAGTTAAAGATTGGCTCTAGGTTAAAGATTATATGGCAAGGGCCGTCATTGAGCTTATTTTTCACAGGTAAGGGTAGGTTAGTGAAGTCGGCAGTTAGTGCGATGGCTTTGTTGATCGTCGTTGAGTATGTCGTCTCAAGCGTCGTGATTTCAGCAACATACTTTGAGTGAGCTTTGGCTTCGGCAATTGCTTTGGCCTGTAACTGGGCTTGGTAATTAGTTACTTCATTGACACAGTGTTGGCCTCGGCTTCGTTCGGTAGCAAGAGCATGTTCTGGCCGTCCGTCCGCGATTTGACCAAATGTCCCCACAACACCTGCGCAGTGGTAAAACTTTACCGATTCTGAAAAAGGTAGACCCATATAGTATAAATAAGCATCTTTCCGCGATTTGGAGAGTTGGTCGGAAATCATTTCGAAGCCTTTAATAATGTGTTGATTTTTAATGGCCGCTAAGGAGTTGGTGCTAAAAGCCGTTATTATCAAATATGTGACTATTTTTAGAGTAGTTTTGGTCGGAGGCATACCATTTCCTTATGGTTGTTTCGATTCGGCGGGCAAAGTGGGTTCTTGTTGATTTCGAGCTATACCGAGTAACTTTTACAACAATTCTTGTGTAAATTCTATTTATGGGTGGTGTTTACACTGGGGCGGTGGTTTATTCTTGTGTATGGGGTGTTGTTATATCTGTCACACAAAATTAGAACAAAGTGTCACACATTGGTGGCCTGACTTGATCTTAACTTGTTGAATTTTAAAGGATTAAATATAAATGGTGCCCAGGAGAGGACTTGAACCTCCACCCCCTTGCGAGGACTAGCACCTGAAGCTAGCGTGTCTACCAATTTCACCACCTGGGCAGGAGATGTGCGGCGATTATACCGAGGCGCGCAATTTACTGATACAAAGTATTTTTGTCAACGGTTACGTTACACTAGCCAATAAGTTTTTAAATCCCTTTTAAATAGGAAGTTCCACTGAATGGCTAAACGCCGCAATGTCCCAGATCCCCATGCTGAGCGCGAAGCTTCGCGTTATGAAAATCCCGTCCCAAGTCGCGAGTACATCCTTGAGCAGCTTAAGGATGTCGAAAATGGTTTGAGCCTTTCCCAGTTGCGTCGGCAATTAGATGTGGATGGCGAGGATCAGGAGGAGGGCTTGCGCCGTCGCGTTAAGGCCATGCTGCGTGATGGTCAGATAATAGAAGGCCGTCGCGGTAGGTTGCGGGCGATAAGCAGTGGCGATGCGATGCTGGGCAGGATTCAGGGGCATCGAGACGGCTACGGTTTTGTCATTATTGATGGCGAGGATGAAGATGTATACCTGGCCAATCGCCAGATGCAGCAAGTGTTTGATGGCGACTTGGTGAAAGTGGAAGTAACCGGCGTTGATCAGCGTGGCCGCCGTGAGGGCGTGATTGTCGAGGTTGTTGAGCACAATACCCTGCAGCTGGTCGGCAAGCTAATGATGCATCGCGGCTTACCGCAGGTTGTTCCTGAAAATACTCGTATTCAGAATTGGTTAGCATTGGAAGATGCTGATGTTGGTGGTGCCCAAGAGGGCGACTACGTGATGGTTGAGATTACTCAGCAGCCGGGTGCGCGTCAGCAAGCCCGTGGCAAGATTACCGATGTTTTGGGTGATCGTCGCACTGTCGGTGTTGCCACTGAGCTCGCGATTCGCAGTCACGATATTCCCTTTGAGTGGCCTGAAGCAGTTGATGAGGAAGCGCGTCGCTTTGGTTCTGAGCCCTTAGAAAAAGACAAAAAGCATCGAGTGGACCTGCGTGAGTTACCACTGGTGACTATTGACGGAGAAGATGCCCGCGATTTTGATGACGCGGTGTATTGCGAACCGAAAAAATCCGGTGGCTGGCGTTTGTGGGTTGCCATTGCCGATGTCTCCCATTACGTTCAAGTGGGCTCGGCTCTGGATGAAGAGGCAAATAAACGCGCCACCTCGGTCTATTTTCCCGATCGTGTTGTGCCCATGTTGCCGGAGGCGCTCTCTAACGGCTTGTGCTCTTTAAAACCGCATGTTGACCGCTTGACCATGGTTTGTGAGATGACTGTCAGTGCCACAGGCAAGCTTAGTGGTTATCAGTTTTTTGAAGGCTTGATTCGTTCTCATGCGCGCCTAACTTACAACGAAGTTGGCGCCTTGCTGAAATTAGAAGACGTGGATCCCAGCTACGATACCGGTAAAAATCACGCGATATTACCGCATTTAAAGAATTTACAAGCGCTCTATCACGCGCTGCGTAAAGCACGCTCTGAGCGTGGCGCCATCGATTTTGAAACCGTTGAAACGCGTATCATGTTTAACGACGAAAAGCGGATTGAGGCCATTGTCCCAGTCCGTCGTCATGATGCTCATAAGATTATCGAAGAGTGCATGCTGTGCGCGAATGTGGCGACGGCGAAGGCTTTAGATCGCGCCGGGCTAGAGGCGCTGTACCGTGTTCACAATGGTCCAAGCGAACAAAAGCTCACTAACCTCCGCGAATTCTTGCAGGAGATTGGCCTGGGTTTACGTGGTGGCGCAGAGCCAAGCCCCAAAGATTATCAGTTGTTGTTGTCGAGTTTGGATGGGCGTCCGGATGCGGCTGTGATTCAAACGATGTTGCTGCGCTCTTTGAGTCAGGCGATGTACCAACCTGACAACCAAGGTCATTTTGGTTTGCATTACAGTGGTTATACCCACTTTACGTCACCGATACGTCGTTACCCCGACTTACTAGTGCATCGTGCGCTTCGGTATTTGGTGCGCAGCGGCGGCGGTGAGGCTGCCAAGTGCTTCCTTAAAGTCGAGGGCGCGCCGGCGCTCAGCCGCAAAAAAATCTATCCCTATGATATGGAAGCGCTGGTTGCTCAGGGTATGCATTGTTCGATGGCCGAACGCCGCGCCGATGATGCAAGCCGCGACGTCATGGCATTTTTGAAGTGCGAATTTTTACAAGAGCATGTTGGTAGTGAGTTTGATGGCGTAATAGCCGCCGTGACCGGTTTCGGCATGTTTGTTGAGCTTAAAGATTTATATATAGAGGGACTGGTTCATATTTCCGCCTTGCCGCAGGACTACTATCAGTTTGACCAAGCCCATCAGCGCCTTATTGGTGAGCGCACTCGCCGCACTTTCCAGTTAGGTGACACCCTGCGTGTTCAAGTGATGGGGGTTGATCTAGATCAGCGCAAAATCGATTTAGCTCTACCTGCCGGTGAGCCTGCCAAACGGCAGAAGCCCTCAGTTCGTGAAGCTTTGGCAAAGGGCATGGTGCCTCCGGCCTCAAAGAAGAAAGCAAAGACTGGTCGCGGCAAAGAGCCGGTGGGCAAGACCGCAGTGGCTAAACGCCGTAGTGAAAAACCTAAGTCAGAGGCGCCCAAGAAATCGTCGTCGACCGCTAAAAAAGCACCTGCAGCGAGCGGAAAGAAAACCGGGGTAGGGGCTAAAAATGCTGCTGCGCGGAAATCGGGCGCTCTTAGTAAGCGCCGTGGTCGATAGAGCGAAATATTGTGACAGAGAAAATATTTGGTATACATGCCGTACAAGCGGTGTTGGCTCGTAGCCCTGAGCGAGTAGTCAATCTCTACGTTCAAAATGGTCGTGCGGATAAACGGCTGAAAGACGTATTGAGTTTGGCCTCTTCCTCCTCAACCTCAGTGACTCAGCGGTCTCGAGAAGAGTTGGACAAAATGGTGGAAGGGCGCCATCAGGGTGTGATTGCCTTGGTTGAGCCGGCGCCAGAGTTTCGTGAACAGGATTTGCCTGATTTAGTAGCGGCGGCAGGAAGTGCCGCGCTTATATTGGTGCTTGATGGGGTAACTGATCCGCATAACTTGGGTGCGTGTTTGCGCAGTGCAGATGCCGCTGGTGTCACGGCCGTTATTGCGCCAAAAGACAACTCGGTTGGTTTAGGTGCAACGGTGTTTAAAGTTGCCTGTGGTGCGGCGGATGTAGTGCCCTTTATTCAAGTGACCAATCTTGTCCGCAGTTTGCAGCAAATGCAGCAGGCCGGTATTTGGGTGGTCGGAATGGCTGGTGAGGCAGATGCATCTCTGTACGAGCGCGACCTGAGCGGGCCTATTGCGCTGGTAATGGGCGCCGAAGGTGCAGGCATGCGCCGGCTGACTCGTGAAAACTGTGATTACTTGGCTAAGCTGCCTATGGCTGGTTCGGTTAGCAGTTTAAATGTCTCTGTCGCGACGGGAGTTTGTCTGTTTGAGGTTGTACGCCAGCGTCAATCTTCATGAATTGGCTAATAATTGTGCGAATTGCTTGCATCTGACGCGCCCCTTGCCTAAAATCCGCGCTCTTGATTTATGGTAACTCCGTCTAATATAAAGTCTGAGTTGTCCTCCTTGTCACACCGTAAAGGGTGACTTAACCCGTAAGGAGCGTTAAATGCGTCACTACGAGATTGTGTTCTTGGTCCATCCGGACCAGAGCGAACAGGTTCCAGGTATGGTTGAGCGTTATACGCAAGCCATAGAAAAAGACGGTGGTAAAGTTCATCGCCTAGAAGATTGGGGCCGTCGTCAACTGGCTTACCCTATCAACAAAATCCACAAAGCACACTACGTGTTGATCAATGCTGAAGCGTCTGCTGAAGCAGTGGAAGAGTTGACTACTAACTTCCGTTACAACGACGCTGTACTGCGTAACCTCGTTATCCGTTGCGATGAAGCGGTGACTGAAGAGTCTCCGATCATGAAATTGGAAAACGAGAGCCGCGAGCGTCGTAGCCGCAGCGAGCAACGTGTTGAGCGCAGCCGTGATGACTCAGAGTCAACAACAGCTGATGACAATAGCGAATCTGATGCCGATAAGGCAGAAGAGAACGCTGAATAATTGCGGACTGAGTTAGGAGAATAGTTATGGCACGTTTTTTCCGTCGTCGTAAGTTTTGCCGCTTTACAGCGGAAGGTGTTAAGCAAATCGATTATAAAGATTTGGACACCTTGAAAGCCTATGTTTCTGAAACAGGCAAAATTGTACCGAGTCGTATCACGGGTACTAATGCTAGATACCAGCGCCAATTGTCTACGGCAATTAAGCGCGCGCGTTTCTTGGCGTTGCTGCCTTATACAGACAGTCACCAGTAAGATAACGACCTTATACCATGCGCGCCTTAGCTGAGTTCGTTATGAAAGGGCGCTTGCAGGCGGTAGCCGTCGCAGGCTTGGGCGTTGGTACGCTCATATTTGCCTGGGTCGGTGTCGCAGCAGCGGTGTTGGTGCTGCTACGCAAAGGTGTAACTGAAGGCGCTTATGTTGTTTTTTGGGCGCTTTTACCGGCAATTGCGGTAGCAACAATAGGAGCAGATGTTGGTCCTCTGACTATGCTTCTTGGGGCTTCCGTAACCGCCCTTGTGCTTCGTAGCACGCAGCAGTGGGCTAGTGCATTAAGCACTGCGGCAGCGGTAGGCTTGTTTTCGGCCTTGCTGCTTACGCAATTCGCCAATGGCTATTTGGTGTCGCTGCTTGAGCTGGTGCAGCCTATGTTGCAGAGCATGCGGGCATCGGCGCCAGGAGCGTTGCCGGAAATCACTACCGGCGATGTTGCTGCACTGATCGGTGTGAGTACTGTGTTGTGGAGCACGTTGGCAGTGATGTTGGCGCGCTGGTGGCAATCCTTGCTGTACAATCCTGGCGGCTTTCGCTTGGAAATGTGGCAGCTAAGATTGTCTCCGACAATAACCATCGGCCTTGTGGCGGTGATGTTGTTGTTAAGCAAAGTCGGCGGCGATTATCGGTTTTGGGCAGTGATGTGCGTAATGCCTATAGTGATTGCTGGTTTGGCTTTGGTGCATGGTGTTGTTGGTCGCTTAGGCTTAGGCCGCGCTTGGATAATAGTTTTTTACGTAGCGTTGTTAATATTACAGCCACTTTGGGTGGCGC
>TARA_R110001592_G_scaffold302869_3_pt1 | contig 42040 bp, 26 predicted proteins | sample TARA_R110001592 | Tara Oceans TARA_R110001592 (sample SAMEA4398387) | marine metagenome | biome: Polar Biome; feature: [SRF] surface water layer (ENVO:00010504); material: water (ENVO:00002006), including particulate matter (ENVO:01000060) such as... | depth 5 m | reverse complement strand
GCAATAGAATAAAACCACAGATTAAAGTGGTACCTGATAATTAGGAGCAAAGCCAAAATGAGTGAAACAGAGAATAGTTATAATTCATCCAGTATTAAAGTCCTTAAAGGGCTCGATGCGGTGAGAAAAAGACCAGGTATGTATATTGGTGATACGGATGATGGTACTGGTTTGCACCATATGGTTTTCGAAGTTGTAGATAATTCAATTGATGAAGCTCTAGCAGGACATTGCTCACAAATTAAAATTGTCATTCATCCTGATGAGTCCATCACTGTTTCAGATGATGGTCGTGGTATTCCAACAGAGATACATGAAGAAGGTATGTCGGCTGCTGAAGTTATCATGACAGTACTGCATGCTGGGGGTAAATTTGATGATAATAGTTATAAAGTGTCAGGTGGTTTACACGGTGTCGGCGTCTCAGTTGTAAATGCTTTATCTAGCAAGTTGAAATTAACTATACGTAGATCAGGTAAGGTACATGAACAGACCTATATTCATGGCGTCCCGGTTAAACCATTAGCAGTGATTGGTGAAACAGACAGAACTGGCACAGAAGTACATTTCGAACCTTCGCCTGATACTTTCACAAATATCGAATTTCATTTTGATTTACTTGCAAAACGAGTTCGTGAATTAGCATTTTTGAATTCTGGCGTGAATATACTGCTAAAAGATGAGCGATCTGGAAAAGAAGAAGTTTTTCATTATGATGGTGGTTTAAAAGCATTCGTTGAATACCTTAATATAAATAAGACTCCTGTAAATAGAATATTCTATTTTTCAACGCATAGGGAAGAAGATGGCGTTGGTGTTGAAGTCGCTATGCAGTGGAATGATGGCTTCCAAGAAAACCTCTATTGTTTTACTAATAATATTCCACAGAGGGATGGCGGCACACACTTAGCCGGATTTAGAGCGGCTTTAACCAGAAGTTTAAATACTTATATAGAAAAGGAAGGCTTAGGTAAAAATTCAAAAGTAAGCACCTCAGGAGATGATGCTCGTGAAGGTCTAACTGCAGTTGTTTCTGTAAAAGTACCAGATCCAAAATTCTCATCGCAGACTAAAGATAAATTAGTTTCTTCAGAAGTAAAAACTGCAGTAGAACAAGAAATGAATGCTTTATTTACAGAGTATTTATTAGAAGCACCTCAAGAAGCAAAATTAATCGTTAATAAAATGATAGATGCCGCTAGAGCGCGTGAAGCTGCTCGAAAAGCGCGTGATATGACAAGACGTAAAGGCGCACTGGATATAGCAGGATTGCCAGGAAAGCTTGCAGATTGTCAGGAAAAAGACCCTGCATTATCTGAACTATATATAGTGGAAGGAGATTCTGCTGGTGGGTCAGCAAAACAAGGTCGCGATAGAAAAACTCAAGCTATATTACCCTTGAAAGGTAAAATTCTAAATGTCGAAAAAGCACGCTTCGATAAGATGCTTTCATCAGTTGAAGTTGGAACCTTAATCACAGCTCTTGGTTGTGGTATAGGACGAGAAGAATACAATATTGAAAAGTTACGTTACCACAGCATTATTATCATGACTGATGCTGATGTCGATGGCTCCCACATACGAACGCTACTACTGACGTTCTTCTTCCGTCAAATGCGTGAAATTATAGAACGTGGCCATATATTTATTGCTATGCCTCCTTTATACAAAGTGAAGAAAGGAAAGCAGGAGGAATATCTGAAGGATGAAGCCGCTCTTGTAGCATATTTAACACAATCTGCTTTAGAGGGTTCGCAGTTATTCATTGATGCTGAAACACCCGCTATTGTTGGACCAGGTTTAGAAATTTTAGTTTCACAATATCGAGTTGTAGAAAGCTTAATGAAAAAACTTTCTAGAGCATACCCTTTAGTTGTTCTTGAAACGATGTTGAAAGTGAGTCCTTTATCTTTAGAAATGACAAAAGATAAATCGGCAATTGAAGCTTGGTCTGCAGAAATTCAAGCTTTATTGAACGTTGATGTTAAAACAGGCATGAGTTATAAGTTTGACGTTATAAAAGATGAAGAAAAGAATCAGTTCTTACCTAGAGCATTAGTCTTTGTTCATGGTATATCTACTCCTTATACTTTTGGTGAAGACTTTATAGATTCTAGTAGTTACAAGAAAATGACAGAATTAACCATCGCAATAGAAGGTATTTTTAGTAAGAATAGCTTTATTCAGCGTGGAGAAAAACAGCAACCGGTGGTTGGCTTTAAAGATGCACTTGAATGGTTAATGAAAGAAGCTCAGCGTGGCTTAATGATCCAACGTTATAAAGGTCTGGGCGAAATGAACCCAGATCAGTTGTGGGATACAACCATGGATCCTGCAACACGTCGAATGATGCAAGTGAAAATAGAAGATGCTGTCGCAGCAGATCAAATATTCACAACATTAATGGGTGATGAAGTTGAACCAAGAAGATTATTTATTCAAAGTAATGCTCTTGAAGTTAGTAATCTAGACGTTTAATAAACACTATTTAGTGTTACTTAGCACATAACTTGTCACTTTAACGCATAAAGTGACATTTCAAAAGCCAGCAAACCTAACAGGTTAGCTGGCTTTTCTATTTTAATTGTTAGATGAAAACCACGTCTTGAAGAATCTATAATCCTCATAGATATAAAACAAGAGAACCAGCCCGAAGCTTAATCAATATCCTTACAAAAACAGACTTAGTCTATATTATCCCTAGTAGACCTTTAAACTTAATTGAATAAGCCCTTTCTCTGTGGGAATATACCTTGATAAAAATACTTATAAATAAAGGAAGATAAATTATCTCATGGCTGATTTACTTGTATCTTGGATAGGCAAAGCCGATTTAGACGGTATGGCTACTACGGAACTAAGTGGCCCCTTAGCTAGTGTTCTCAAATTTCAGCCCTTTGAGCTTGTTTACCTTCTTTATAACCAACCTGAAAAAGCCATTAAGCCTTTCCTAGAAAGGTTGAACAAAGAGTTTGATTCAACATTTATTCAAGAACGAGCTACCTTAACCAGTCCAATCCATTTTGGTGATATATACAAAACATTAGACTCTGTTCTTAGTCAGGCAATTAAATCCTACCCAGGTCATCAGCTAAATATTCAACTCTCATCCGGTACACCGGCAATGACGTCAGTTGCAATTTTAACTGGCAAGACAAAATATAAAGTTAACTTCTTACAGTCATCTATTGAACAAGGCGTGCAATTTGTCGATATTCCGTTTGATATTGCAGCAGACTTTTTACCGAGCGTTAATGAGTCTTTGGATAAAAAGTTAACTTCACTTATCGCGAATGAACCTCCTTCTAGTGCAGCCTTCGATAATATCATCACCCAAGATCCTCAGATGGAACGCCTAAAACAGCGAGCCACTATTCTCGCAACACGTGATGTTCCAGTACTTATATATGGAGAAACCGGAACAGGAAAAGAGTTATTTGCACGTGCTATTCATAATAGTAGTACTCGTGCAAATAAACCTTTTAAGCCACTAAACTGTGGTGCGATTCCTAATGAATTAATTGATAGCACTTTATTCGGTCACAAAAAAGGTGCGTTCACGGGAGCATCTATAGATAGAAAGGGCATCTTTGCTGAAGCAGATAAAGGAACACTTTTCTTAGATGAATTTGGAGAACTTCCGCTTGATGCACAAGTCAGGTTATTAAGAGTGCTTCAAGATGGAAAATATACACCTGTCGGATCATCTCAAGAGTTGGTTTGTGATGTGCGAATCATCGTTGCGACAAACCGTAATTTGAGTGAAGAAATTGCCAAAGGTAATTTTAGAGAAGATTTATTTTATAGAGTGGCTATTGGTGTATTAACGCTCCCAGCTTTAAGAGAGCGGCATCGGGATTTGTGGTTATTAGCCGAACACTTTATAAACGAAATAAATAAAGATACAGAAAAACAGCCTGGCCATATTAATAAGAAAATTTCTGCAAACGCAAAAAAAATTATACTAAACCATCCTTGGCCAGGTAATGTAAGGGAACTATATGCCACATTACTACGTGCATCTCTTTGGGGAAATAGTAACAAAATCTCAGAAACAGACCTGAAAGAAGCTTTAATAGAATCGCACAAAGATGCAAATGATGTTCTAGGAAGAGATATAACAGAAGGCATTGATATTAATGATATTATTAAGGAAGTAAGTGTTCATTATATCGAACGCGCATTAACTAAAGTTGATGGTAGTAAAACAAAAGCAGCGGAGCTTTTGCATATTAAAAACTATCAAACTTTAAGTAATTGGATGGATAAATACGGCATCAAAGAATAGCTAAAATAAAGTTGGCACGTCTCTAGCAATAGAGACCGTATGGAAACAATAAATTTTATGACAACAACAAACTTTGGATTCTTGGAAAAGCACAATCCACTTTTATTTCAGCTAGCTAGAACAGCTGAACAAGCTTTCGTGCCCGACCCCAATGTAACCTTATTTAAAGTTCGCCAGATGGGTGAAGTCATTGCTCAAGATATTGCAGTCCATCTTGGAATTGGTTTTGATCAAAATACAAATCAAAACGACTTGTTGCGCAAGATTAAGTTTGAAGTTGAACTTAGCCGAGAACTATTAGATGCCTTTCATGCTATTAAAAACGATGGCAATCAAGCTGTTCATAAATATGTATCCAACCACCGAGAAGCATTAAAAGTACTTAGATTTGTTTGGCATTTAAGCGTCTGGTATCACCTTACATTTGGTGAGCCAGCTAAAGGTTGGAAGCCTGGGGCATTCATCGTGCCTGAAGATCCATCCAAAAAAGTTCGAGAGTTGGAAGAACGAATCACGCTATTAGAACAAGCTAAAAAAGCGCAGCAACGTGACTTGAATGCCGTACATAAAATCGCTGAAGCTGAAAAAGAAAAAGCGAAAGAATTAGAAAAATATGCTGAAGCAATTAAGTCAGATAGCGATACCTGGCAAAGCATTGCAGCAGAGCAAGAAGAAGCGAACCTAAAAGCGAAACAAGCGTTCGATGCAGAGTTAAAAAAGTTAGCTAAAGAAACACAAAAAGATACGCCTGAAGCGAAAGCTCAAGTTTCTAATGTTAAAGCTGCGATTAAAAAGACATCCTGGTATGAGACAGAAGCCGAAACACGCTTACGTATTGATCAGCAATTAATGGAAGCCGGTTGGGAAGCAGATACAGAAAACCTTCGCTATAACCAAGGTGCAAGACCAGAAGTGGGTAAAAACAAAGCCATCGCTGAATGGCCAACGCAATCAGGTCCTGCAGATTATGTCTTGTTTTGCGGCTTAACAGCGATAGCCACCGTTGAAGCCAAAAAGTCTTCAAAGTCAGTTGCTGGCGATATTGATCAGGCCGAACGATATAGTCGCACCATCAAAAATTCTGAAAATTTTGAACTGCCAGAAGGCGGGCCTTGGTTGGTAGATGCTTTAAATCCTGAAGTGGGTGCCTATCAAATACCTTTCGTATTTTCTACCAATGGCCGCCCTTACTTAGACCAGCACAAAGAACTCTCAGGCATATGGTTTAGAGATTGTCGTCGTCCACAAAATGCTCGCAAAGCAAATGACGGTTGGCATAGTCCTGATGGTTTGACGGAATTGCTGAAACAAAATATTGATGAAGCAGAAGCAAAGTTAAAAACACAAAGCTTTAATTTCGACTTCCAGTTACGCCAGTATCAAATCAAAGCGATAGAATCGGCCGAACAAGCCATCATTGATGGAAAAGAAGAAATCCTTCTTGCCATGGCGACAGGAACAGGCAAAACCAAAACCTGTATCGCATTAATTTATCGCCTCCTTCAAGCACAGCGTTTTCGACGCATTTTATTTTTAGTTGATAGAAGTGCTTTGGGTGAGCAAACGGCTGATGCATTTGAAACAACACAAATGCTTAATCAGCAAACCTTTGCAGACACTTTCAACATTAAAGGCTTAAAAGACGCCTCAGCAGATAGTGATACCCAAGTGCATGTCGCCACAGTACAAGGCATGGTTAAACGTGTGCTTTATAGTGATGAAAATGTACCGACGGTCGATCAATACGATTGTATTGTTGTCGATGAATGTCACCGTGGCTACTTGCTAGATCGTGAGTTAGATGAAACAGAAATAAAGTTCCGTTCCGAGAAAGACTACATCTCTAAATACCGCCGCGTTATCGATTATTTCGATGCGGTGAAAGTCGGCTTAACGGCGACACCTGCATTGCATACCACCGAAATATTCGGTGAACCGGTTTATGTCTATACCTACAGTGAAGCGGTGATCGATGGCTTTTTGATAGACCACGACCCACCTATTCATATCAAGACCAAACACAACCAGCATGGTATCGATTACAAAGTGGGCGAGCAGATCGCACAATACAATGTTGAGACCAGCAAGATAGATTACACCCATCTACCCGATGATGTGAATTTTGATATCAGTAAGATCAATCGTATTGTTGAAGATGAATCTTTCAATAAAACAGTGTGTGATTTTCTGGCGGAAAATATTGATCCCTTCGATCAGGAAAAAACGCTCATCTTTTGTGTCACCGATCGCCATGCCGATATGGTTGTTCGTTTAATGAAAGAAGCCATCGCAGCCATCTATGGTGAGTGTGAAGATGGCTTGGTGAAAAAAATTACTGGTGCAGCCGATAAACCCTTAGAGCAAATACGTCGCTATAAAAATGAACGTTTGCCAAGTATTGCGGTAACGGTAGACTTGCTAACAACAGGAATTGATGTCCCACAAATTTGTAACTTGGTATTTATTCGCCCTGTTAAAAGTCGAATTCTTTACGAGCAAATGAAAGGTAGAGCAACACGCCAATGTGATGAAATTGGTAAAGAAGTGTTCCGCATTTTTGACGCCGTTAATCTCTACGATAACCTTGAACCGCTGACCAATATGAAACCGGTGGTGGTGAACCCAACCATTACCTTTAGCCAATTAGAAGCAGAGATTAACGGCGAGCAATCGCACGATGGCGAACAGCAAGCCCATGCCCGTGATCAGTTCGTAGCTAAACTACAGCGAAAAAAACGCAGCATGAGTGATGACACGGTTTCAGCATTTGAAACCCAGGTGGGTCAATCCCCAGAAGAATTTATCGATCAAATAAAAGCCTTGCCGATTAATGATGTCGCCGAGTGGTTTACCAATCATCCTGGCTTGGGTGAACTATTAGATAAGCAAGCGAAAACCAATCCACCCATCATCTTTATCAGTGATAAGGAAGACGAGTTTATTGAGTGCGATACCCTCTACGGGCACACCATTAAACCAGACGATTACCTGAAAGAATTCGAATCGTTCATTAAAGAAAACGAAAATAAACTGGTTGCTCTGAAAACCATTATTCATCAACCCGGCAAGATTACCCGACAACAAATTAAAGAACTATTAATGGCCTTGTCGGATCAACAATACACCGAGAAAAACCTGCGTAAAGCTTGGGCAATGCAAACCAATCAGGATGTGGCGGCGCGTATTGTAGGTTATATACGTAAAGCTGCAGTTGGGAATGCGCTCGTTTCTTGGGATCAGCGCGTAGATAATGCCATCGGCGTTATTCTCACCCAGCAAGCATGGAAGCCCGCACAAAAGAACTTACTCAAGTCTATCGGTGAGCTACTCAAAACCCGCTTGGCTTTGGATGAACAATCTATCAACGAAAGTCACTTAACACGAAAATATGGTCGCTTTGATCGCATCAATAAAATATTTGATGGGCAGCTTCCGCAAGTACTCGAAAGCATTAACGATACTGTTTGGCAAAACGAAGCCAGTTAACACAAAGCAAGCTAAAGCTATTTAATTAAGGAAACTAAATGTCCACCACGAACACGAACGTTACATCTGGCATTGTCGCCAAACTTTGGAACCTATGTAACGTCTTAAAGGATGACGGCGTCACCTATACCGAATACGTGAAAGAGCTCACTTATCTGTTGTTTCTTAAAATGTCAGCAGAGATTGGTATGGAAGACCGTCTACCAGAAGAATACCGTTGGGCAGAGCTAGAATCGAAAGCAGCACCTGAACGCCTCACCTATTATCGAAAGCTACTACTAGACTTAGGCAATGCAGAGATCACAGATTCCATTTTGGTACGTTCGATTTACGCTAACGCCAACACTATTATCAAAAAGCCAGCCACCTTAAGCACCTTAGTTACCGAGATCGAAAAGCTCGATTGGTACAATGCCAAAGAAGAAGGTTTGGGTGATTTGTATGAAGGCCTTTTGCAGAAAAACGCCAACGAAAAGAAAAGTGGAGCCGGCCAATATTTCACACCGAGGGTATTGATCGATGCCATGGTAACAGTCATGAAGCCAAAACTTGGCGAAGTAATTCAAGACCCAGCAGCCGGCACAGGTGGATTTTTAATTGCGGCTAACCATTACCTTCAAGCACACAATAACCTCGATGCGCTTGATGAAAAGCAGTGGGAACAGTATCAGAACCACACCTTTTACGGTATGGAATTTGTGCAAGACACGCAAAAACTCGCCCTAATGAATTTAGCTCTGCACGATATCGAATCCGATGGCCATAGCCATGGCATTATCTACGGCGACACCATGTCACCGGATGCCAGCAAATTACCCAAGGCAGATTTGATTTTATCTAACCCGCCTTTCGGTACGAAAAAAGGTGGGGGCTTACCAACGCGGGATGACTTTACCTATCCAACTTCCAATAAGCAGTTAGCTTTTTTACAGCATATTTACCGAGGCCTAAAACCGGGTGGCCGTGCCGCTGTCGTCTTACCAGATAACGTCTTGTTTGAAGCCAATACTGGTGCACAGATTCGTCGGGACTTAATGGACAAATGTAATCTGCATACCATCCTGCGTTTACCGACCGGTATTTTTTATGCTGCCGGTGTAAAAACTAACGTCTTGTTTTTCAGTAAACCGAAAGACATTAAGCAGGATACCGGAAATACCAAAAACGTTTGGATCTACGATATGCGAGCCAATATGCCCAACTTTGGTAAGCGTACTCAGTTTGTAGAAAGTTACTTTGACGAATTTATTCAGTGCTTTGGTGAAAACAAAGATGGAGAGTCACCCCGGGAAGAGTTGCCGGCCACGCAAGCTGACAATGGCAAAATCATTAATACCCGTTGGAAATGCTTTACCCGTGAACAAATTGCCGAACGAGGTGATAGCTTAGATATCAGTTGGATTAAAGGTGATGATGTGGTTGATGCGGCAGATTTACCCGAGCCGGAAGCCTTAGCCGGTGAAGCGATGAGTGAGCTTACCGAAGCCTTACGTGAATTGAGTGAATTGATGGAAGCTTTGGGTTGTCACGATGATGCTGAAAGCCAAAAGTCCTTGTTGGCGCAAGCCTTGGGTTTGGGGGATGAGGCGTGAGTGAAGCAGTTTTGCCTCAATCTTGGGTCTCAACAAGTCTTGGTGACCTTATAAAGTTTAACCCTAAATCTCAGGAAGATGATTGCTCTGAAGCTGGTTTTGTTCCTATGGCTATGACACCGGCATGTTATGGTGGAAAGCTAGAATTTGAAACTAGACAATGGGGAAAAATCAAAAAGGGATATACCCACTTTCGAGATGGTGATGTCATCTTTGCCAAAATAACTCCATGCTTCGAAAATGGTAAGGCGGCTATTGTTTCTGGGCTTCCTAATGGTTTTGGTTCGGGAAGTACGGAGTATTACGTTTTAAGACCGTTTACTAGCTCAGTAAATATTCACTTCATCTATTCGATTATTAAGTCTTCAGGATTTTTGCATAAAGGTGCAATGAATATGACTGGGGCTGTGGGGCATAAGCGAGTACCGAAAGATTTTGTGTTGAGTTACCCTGTGGCTCTCCCACCCCTAAACGAACAAACCCGCATAGCAAACAAACTCGATGAACTGCTCGCTCAGATCAACACCATCAAAGCCCGCGTTGATGCTATCCCCGCTATCCTTAAACGCTTCCGCCAATCCGTCCTCGCAGCGGCTGTGAGTGGGAAGTTGACGGAAGAGTGGCGGGCGGAGAATTGTGGCAAATTGTCATATGAACAGATCGAAAATGCTTATAGGTCAGGCTGGGAGCTAGAGAAGCAGAGAGAGTTTGCGATTAAAGGGAAGCCACCGATAAACGACAAATGGAAAGAGAAATTACCTGCCCCCTATCTCCCAAGCATTGAAGATAAAGAATTATTTCACGAAACACCGGAGAGCTGGAAACTTGTTTCATTAAATCAAGTTACAAGGTTTGTTAAAGATGGCCCGCATTTCAGTCCCAAGTATACTGAATCAGGTATCCCTTTTATAAGCGGAAGAAACGTCTCTCAAGATGGAATTAATTTTTATTCAGCCAAATATATTTCACGCGAATTGCATGAAGAGTTAAGTAGGAGATGTAAGCCAGAGATCGGTGATATTCTATATACAAAAGGTGGTACTACTGGTATAGCATGCGTGAATCGCGAAGATATAGAGTTTAACGTATGGGTTCATGTTGCTGTTTTGCGTGTATCAGATGATTCATTGATTTCCCCAGAATATATCACGTTGGCTCTTAACTCACCTACCTGTTATCAAAGATCCCAATACTATACTCACGGGGTGGCGAACAGAGATTTAGGTCTGAAAAGAATGATTAAGATCTGTTTTCCGATTCCTTGTCTGAGTGAACAAGAATATATCGTTGATAAGGTAGATCAACTCTACGCCTTTGCCGATCAAATCGAACAGCGCGTCAAAGATGCCCAATCTCGAATCAACAACCTGACCCAATCCATCCTCGCCAAAACCTTCCGTGGTGAACTCGTCCCGCAAGATCCTAACGACGAACCCGCCAGTGTCTTGCTAGAGCGGATTAAAAAAGAGCGTGAAGCAGCGGCTAAGTTGGCCAAGGCGGCGAAGAAAGTCGTTAGTAAGAAGGTGAAGGCATAGGAAATGCAAATGGATTACTCAAATTTTAGCTTTATCAAATCCTACCAACCGAGCTTGTATGAGTTCGGAATGCGAGCAGAAAGCTATGCTTTCTCTGATCCACAAAGCGCGATTGTTAAATTACGCTGCTTTGCGGAGGCATTCGTTGGTTATATTTATCGCGAGTTGAGGCTTCCCACCTACGGTGCGAAAAAGCTGGTAGAAAAGATTGAGAATGCCGCGTTTGTTGAAGTGGTTGAAGACTGTGTGATTGATAAGCTCACCCTCATTCGCTTGAAAGGCAACAAAGCAGCCCACTTACATGGGGTTACTACTGCTGATGCCTTAGAAGTGAATAAGGAGGCTTGGTTCTTAGCGGCTTGGGTCTTCATGACATTTCATGGGGGCAAGGTGTCAGACCTTCCAAACTATGTGGCACCCAAACCGGTGGATGAGAATTTACCGACTAAAGCCAAAGAACTTGAAACCGAGTTGCAAAGCACAACGGAGGCGCTGGAAAAAGCGCTAGAAGAATTATCTGTTATTGAGCAGGAACAGACAAAAGCCTTAGCTGAAATTGAAGTACTTAACGAGCAAGTCAACCAACCAAAACTAGAGCAAATAAAAGCATCCGGTCAGGAAGCAGTCAGGTTATTTGATTTTGAATCAAGTGCTACACGAATGAAGATTAGCTTGGAAGATATGTATGCAGAGTATGAGCTTACTCAGGGGCAGACAGAGCTCGTTCAACAGTTGGATGAATTTCTAAACTCGCGTACAGATAATGTCTTCCTTCTTAGAGGCTATGCAGGGACGGGTAAAACCTTTATTACGAAAGGGCTGACCGAATACTTCAAAGCACTCCGGCGTAACTATGTTTTATCGGCACCTACGGGTAAGGCCGCCAAAGTTATCGCCAGCAAAACACAAAGCCCCGCGTTCACCATACACAAAACCATTTATTCGTTTAAGGATATTTCTGAGTTTAGCGTTGATGGCTTAGAAGGAACCGAAACCTATAAGTTATACGCCAAGCTCGCAGTGAATGAGCTTTCTGCCGATACCGTCTACATCGTAGATGAATCCTCAATGATTTCTGATGTCTACAATGAGTCAGAGTTTTTCAGGTGTGGTTCCGGGCACTTGCTCAAAGATTTTTTGGAGTTCGTCAATTTAGATCATAATGACCATGGCAAGAAGATCATTTTTATTGGCGATGACGCCCAGTTACCTCCTGTTGACATGCCTTTCTCGCCAGCACTTGATTCTCAGTATTTAGTGAAGGAATACGGCTTAAAAACCAGGGAGTATGAGTTAACAGAAGTTGTTCGCCAAAAAAGTGGAAGTGGGGTGATGGCAAATGCCATCTCGATTCGAAAGGCTTTAAAAGCCAAAGTATTCAATCAACTCGATATAGACCTGAGCCTTCCAGATGTTGTACATGTGGAGCATGCAGATCTCATAAGCCGCTATTTACAGTCTTGTGATGGCAAGATCAATACTAAGTCGATTGTTATTGCGCATTCGAATGCCGATGTGGCTGCCTATAACCGACGTATTCGTGAAGAATTTTTCCCGGATAGGTCTGAAGTTTGTGTCAAAGATAAGCTGATGGTTGTTAATAATAGTGATTATTTTGGCTTCTTCATATCGAATGGTGATTTTGGACAAGTTTTGCAAATATATGGTGAACCCGAATTGCGTCATGTGCCGATCAGACGTAAAAATAAAGAAACGGGTGATCTTGAGGAATTAACTGTTCCACTTCAGTTTCGAGATGTGTGTGTTAGGTTTCGTGATATAGACGGAGATATTCGGGAGTTTGATGCCAAGATAATCGAAACCTTATTGTATTCCGATGACAAGGCTCTAAGCTCCGATCAAAACAAAGCGGTCTATATCGATTTTTGCATACGCTACCCGGGCTTGAAGCGTAAGTCTCTGGAGTTTAAAGAAACGCTTAGGGCTGATCCTTACTTCAATGCATTACGCGTGAAATTTGGCTATGCCATAACTTGCCATAAAGCCCAAGGTAGTGAATGGGAAAATGTATTTGTAAAATGTAAAACACATCAAAACCAGATGTGTGCAGATTACTTTCGCTGGCTTTATACCGCAATCACTCGTACCTCTATGCAGCTTTTTCTTTTGGATGAGCCTCATATTCGCATGGGTACCGGGGCAAAGATCATTTCCAGCCCGGGAATGGATTTCGCTCCAATAAATACAGCGCAAAAAACGCTCGAAGCTATACCCGAAAACACACCCGAGTACTCAAGCGTTCCCAATGACTTACCTGTTGAGACAAATTTTGGCATTCCGGATTCCAATATTTTTTTAAACGGTCTTTTAAAATTGGTGAAACAGGCTATTTCTGCCTCCGGTATCGAGATTTCAGATATTGAACATCATCAGTATAACGAAGGATACCATCTGGTTCGTGGTGCAGAATCTGGGCGCATCAATATCACTTATAACAATCAATGTAAGTTAACGTCGATAAACGCCGCTACGGATAACCCGATGACAAGTGAGGCACAACAACTGTTATCCGCCATAGTTGGAAGGGTCATCGCGAATACTGAAGCTGATAACTCAAGGCAGTGGACATTTAACGATGAGTTTTTGGATGAATTGCATCAAGGTATAGAAAGTACTCTCACTGGAACAGGTATTTCGGTATCTGGCGTCAAAGAGCAAAACTTCTCTCAACGCTACACGTTTCAAAGCGCATCCGAGATTGCCGTTATCGACGTTTATTACAACAAAAAGAAACAGATCACGAATTACTCACCATTGAAAAATATGTCGTCTTCCAATGAACTTTTAGGGCAGACACTGAATTTGCTTTCGCAAGGCTTAGGCAATGGATGATCCTCTATTTAAGGTTGTGAACAGACTTCGAAAGGAAGGCAAGCTTCAAGAAGCATGGGATGTCGGTTGCTCAGGGGTACAGAACTCACCGCAAGATAGTTACCTGAAAGGTGCTTTTTTTTGGGTCTGCTATGACTTCCTGAAAATAGTTCATGCAGATATAAAAAACCGTGCAGAAAAAACGGGAAAAGACTTATCGCCGACGCAATCAGAACTCGATCGAATCAATTTTTTAACCGATTGGATTATCTGGTTAAACATACCTCCTGGCGGTTTTGAGTATCGAAGTTTGTTGCTCGTGTTTCAACGCTATCTAGATGTTATTCCTAAACTTGTCATCGTACTTGCGAATCATTTTGACTCTTTATTCGAACCAGGTGATGAACAGCCTTTCAAAAATGAAAAAGGTGAGTCGCCAAGCTTGATGCTTAAGTTTGCTCGAAGTCTTGCGAAAGCATGGTTGGCCTACCGAGAAGTTCAAGACATTAGTCTTGATTACGTTATTACGATTTTAGAAAAGGTTCGAGTTAACGCTCAGGATGTTCAGCACTTGATGTGGTTGGATTACGATGAAGCTAAGTTGCTTATCGTAGCGGGTCGGAATGAAGAAGCCCGCAAGTTGATTATCCCCATATTAAAAAGAAAGAAGAGCGAACCTTGGGCATGGGGTGCTTTAGCGGCTAGTTATAGAAAAGAAGACGACAATAAAGCCATCACGCTGTTTTCAAAAGGAATTATCTGTGCCCATGACGAGAAATTTTCACTGAAATTACTGAAAGGTATTGCTCCACTTCTGGCAAAAGCAGGGTTTGATCAAGAAGCGTCTATGTGCGTCATTCGACTGTTGAACTGGTATGAAAGTAACGGATATAAAATCAAACCAGATCTTGAGTCACTTGCCAACCAGCCCTGGTTTAATTCAAGTGTCGATGTCACCTCTCTAAATGCATTTTTTGAAGAAAAATCAGCCCAAGCACTTAATTTGCTCAACGGACCGACCAAGAAAAAAGTTGGTCTAGTCATGAGTCTGCATAAGTCTGGGAAAGGCTTACATTTATACCTTTCAGAAACCGAAAGTGTCTCTGTACCACTATTTTGCTTTGGTAAACATTCCAATCCGAAAGAAGGCGATTATGTACAAATTGAGGTGCCTATCAATGACGAAGAGGACAGAATCATCAGCGCAACTATTATAAAAGATGCCAATATTCCTGGCGTAGAGGTTATTGAAGGAAACCTTCGTTTATCGGATAAAGGTTTTGGTTTTGTCGATGACACCTTTATTTCTCCGGATTTGTTGGAGCCAGATATGGATGGGCAACACTTAAAAGTAATGAGGGTAAAAGGCTTTGATAAAAAGAAAAATCAGCCAGGTTGGCGAGCCGTTAAAGTCGAATTGATGAAGGATTAAAGCAATGCGATTAGATGAATTAGTGAAGTTAATCATTGCAACCAATCACTCCTGGAAAAGACAGCGTGATTTATGGGGGGCCGATAGTTCTGTAGCGCGTATGCTGCAAGGCAGAAAATCATCACTACAAACCCAATTACTTACTGTTTTTTCAAGTGATACGTATTTAAAACTAGATCTGGAAAACGATGAAGGTGAACCGCTTTATAGCGTGCGACTGAAGCAAGCTCTCGTTATTAATAACACCATTAGACATGATGCTGAACATTTACCGGTTCGAATAGCCGAAGAGTTATTAACACAGGAACAAATTACACAGAGATTAGAACTATGAATAATGAAGTAGTAGCTTTATTGGACATGCAACAAATATTAGCAGGCCTAACGTACTTGATCACCGGTTTTATTTTTATCGCTTTTGTTATCTTTTTTATTAAGGATAGAAAGTTGAACCAAAAGTATCGTTCCATGCTTCAACGTATTTTACCTATCAGTAAGGCTCTGAAAGATAAGCTAGCTGATAGCGGTTCTCCTGTATTGTCAGATAAAGAGCATGAAGTATATGGCCAGCTTTTTATTCTTAACTCAAGTTCTGAAGGCTCTAGGCTTTCAATAAAGCGTAATAAAGCGCTACTTATCTTGCCATTAGACCAGTCAATTCCGACTAGCCCTGCTTCTCCTTATCGTTTTGTTCCTGCGATGCTTACCACTATCGGTATTCTTGGTACCTTTGCTGGTATTTCATTAGGTTTGGGTGGTCTTGATTATGGAGCGGGCCAAAGTTCTAATGAGTTATTAGTCGCTGCTCGTGACCTTTTAGGTGGTATGAAAACAGCGTTTATTACTTCATTGGTGGGCATGTTTGCCGCTTTAGGGTTTATGTTCCAGTTGGGTCTGGGTGCTATTGGAAATGATCGAATAAGAGACAAAGCCCAGACTGCATTAAGAGCTATTAGTACATATGTAAATGCTAATGAGTTATTGCATGGTATGTCTTCCGAAGGACAGCAGCAACTCGTTGAACTTCAATTATCTGCGACAAAACAGTCGATAGAATCTCAAAAATCCATGCAAACAACGATCAATTCATTATCTGAAAATATCCTAGGACTTAACGCAGATAATATGGCGAAAGCAGTCGGTGATTCCGTGGCTTTGGCTACGCGCCAAGAATTAAAACCGACACTTGCAAGTATCACCGATGAACTTAAAGTCTTGCACGATATTAAAAGAGAAAATGGTCGAGAAATAATAGAAGTGCTACTTGAGGCCATGAAAAAGGATATTGTCGCACCACTCGGTGAACAAATAAGTCAGGTTGTCGAATCTGTTGATAACTCTAATCAGGTGATTCTAGGCTTAGGACGAGCGATGGAAGATGTCACAACTCGCCTTTCATCGACGACAGAAGTATTGAGCCAATTTCAACAGGAAACTATGCAAAAGCTACAGGATTTTGCAGGTTCTTTAGCCAGTATATTAGGCGACTTCAGAACAAACTCTGCAAACGTTTTAGAGCGTATAGCACAGGAAATAGAGCATTCTATGAAGTCTGCTCAAGAGGGCATGGCGCTACAGAGAACAGCATTCGAAGAAAGCGCAGATAAAGCAGCTAATGCATTTGCTGACCAAAACCAACAGTTAGCTAGTGTTGGAGAAAAGGCAAAAGAATTAATGGATAGCGCAAGGGATAACCTCACGAATGGATTGGCGGATGTCGATAGCAAAATTAAATCCATGTCTGATGTGGTACAGAAGGAGTTAGAGAGTTTCCGAATAGAGTATCAGCAAAACCTTGAAACGTTCTTTGCAAGCCAGTCAAATCTTCTTGAGCAGGCTTTAGGTGAACAGCGTGATGGTTTATCTCAAGTTGTTACAGACTTCCGTGATGTGTTTGTTGATGAACAAAAAGAACGAATAAAACAGCGAGCAGAATTAGCGGAGGGTGAACGAATTCTAAGAGAGTTAAACGAAGCGATACAGTCAACTCGTGCGGCTTCTTTATCGCAGTTAGATGAGCTAGCAACTACCGTTGGTAAACAAGTCGGTTTGTTGCGAAAGTCTTATGAAGAAGCAAGTGGGCGTTATGTTTCAATGACTGAGTCCATGCCAAAAGCGATGGGTGAATGGTTTGATAAAGCTAAAGATTCACAAGAATCATATTTCGCCAGTTTTGATGAAGCGGCTGCTAATGTTCATCGAAACCTTGCTGATGTGGCCGAACTATTATTAGCATCTGCTACCGCCTCACAACAAGTTAATAATACTCTGAAGCTTCAAGAACTCTCTGAGGTTTAGACGATGTCATTAGAATATCCAATACAAAACACAAGCGACAAAGATATTGATGAAACCGGTGCATGGTTGAGTATTGGTGACTTAATGAGTGGTCTTTTGATGATCTTTGCGTTGCTATTAGTCGTGACATTATTGCAATTGACCGAACAGCTTGAGAAAACGGAAAAAAGCCGAGTAGTTGTTATTCATAGCTTGAAAAAAGCTTTGGATGCTAAAGGTATTAATGCTGAAGTAAACGATAAAACGGGTGATATTAGTATTCTAGATTCCGTACTGTTCGATACGAATAGTTCAGAGCTAAAACCTGAGGGCAAACATTTTCTAGATGAGTTCCTTCCACTCTATGCAAAAGTTCTTTTGGATGATAATGGCATAGCAGATCAAATAACTTTCTTAATCATCGAGGGTCACACAAGTTCTAGTGGTAGCTGGGGGCATAATATGAACCTGAGTATGGCCAGAGCCGGAGCAGTTTATGATGTTGTCGATCATATGAACTTCCCTAGAAAAAAAGAAATGCTGAATAAACTCATGGTCGCTGGTCGTGGGAAAGCTTCAGCAAATCAACGTCAAGAAGATAGTAAAGATAGAAAGGTCGTATTTCGCATTCAATTTCGTGGCGACGAGTTTAGTGAATGGTTTCTTGATAAACGGCCTGGAGCTAATTAATGCTAAAGTTCTCTGCTCCTGAATATCAAACAGCGAAGCATATGTCGGCGCTAACGACTTCTGATGCTTTAGAAGGCTATTTTTCGGGCAAGACAAGTTATCCACCAAAGCAGCCAAGAGATGTTTTGACGTTGATTCGGCAAAGAAATACACACGAGATTTCATTAGTTGAGTGGAACCGCTTTATTTCTGTTTCGCAGATTTGGAAAGAGATAGAGCAATCTCCCGATGTTGATGACGTGGTCCTTGCAGTATTTTCTGAAGCGGAGGTAAATTCAGGTTTTCGCCAATTATTAATGCTGAAGGCGGTGTTGACCCTGGAACATAATGAAGAAATGCTTCCCTCACTACTCTTTTCTCATTTACCAATATTGTCTAATAGTTTGAAAGGAATTGACTCAGAACGCTTTAATTTTTTAGTTTTATTGAGCCAGCAAGATACCCAATCAATATCGCAACTGTTATTTCAGCAATATATTCTGCCTCGACAGTTATTGAGCGCATATGGTTGGCCTACTTATACACGACTATTAAGAACATTAGAGACTTACTTTGTCGACCATTTAGCTGATTTTGATTGGTGGTCTTATGAAAAGTATTTGCTTACTTCACTGAAGTCTTTATCTAAAACTGACCAAATAAAACTAGTTGAACACTTACTTAAAATTCTACCTGCTGGGCCTATCGAAGCGAACATAAAAAAATGGATTATTTTGAACTCATCTCCCGATAGAGAAGAGAGTTTTTGGGGCAAGCTTTCTTCTTTTGCTAAGGAGGTTCTGGTCAAGCGATTTGCTTTTTCGCTCTTCCCAATTCATCGACAAATATTACATCGTTTTATAGACGAATATATAAATATCCTTGATCGCGATGATGCCAATGTTAGTAAGAGAATGAGAAATCGGCTGGAATTTTGGTCTAATTATTCTGAACGAATACTTAACTCGCGACTTCTCGTGCCTGAGGTTGAAGGGTATGCAAAAGTAACTAATGGAATTAAAGTTAATGTTTTTGAGCCTTTAGATCAAAATGAACCCACTGAAATTATTGTCTTGGAATTTGAGGGTATTGTGATACTGGATCAACTTAGACCTACTGGGGCCGCAATTAGAATATTTAAATCAGATTATTCTTCAGCATCAACACTATTGCATCAACCTATTTCGAAAGAAAAGGATGTACTGGTTTTGCATCAGGATGATATTCACGATCATGCATATTTGTGGCAATGGTCATTGGAAAGCCTATTGAGACAATCCTATCAACTATTACCTAATCCAGGCTTAGTGCGTTTTGCTTCACTAGGAAATAAGTTCAATAGATATGTACATGGTAAAGGGTTAAGTACACCGGATAAGCAAGCACGGAAAGATCGTACCGAAAAATTAGAATTATGGACATCTAGTTTCATGAGAATAGAGCGTTTATTAGGAAAGTATGAAGGTTTAGAAAGCGTTAAGGAAAACCTTCAACGAAACAAAATTCGTATTCTCAAGACAATTGATCAAAGCAATGAGTATGTGCAAGCGCTTAGAAAAGAAGCAAATGCAGGACACAAATGGGCAATGAATGAATTAGCACACTTTTTGTTAACTAAGTCTTCTGGAAGTGTTGAAGAACGTTTGGAAGGTGAAAAGTGGTTTGGACAGATCAAATCTCAAAAAGGTGAACATTAAGTTGATATTCGATTTAATTATCATGAAAAGTGTAAGACACTAATATGGTAAAAATATTTATATCAATATAATAATATTTATTAACAGCTCGTATGGTTATAAATTAACTAACTGATTTAAATAGATAATTAAATTGGCATAAGTTTTGAATTATTTTAAATAATATACAATTAAACCTCAGGGATGACCGCTAAATGTACTCACTAAATAAGAATGTAAACACTAGCTTTCATGCATGGATCTCTGCTTTTTTACAAAGAAGAACATTAAAAGCTCCTGATCAACGACCACTATATGAGTACCAAGTTAGTAACGATGAGTATTCTGATCTGAAGCGCTTATTAGTTTTATTAGGGAAAAAAACTAACTTTGCCAAAGATAAAGCGGCAAGCGCTTGTTTTGTTTTATATAGTGCGGAGTGGTATCGACGTGAATACATCCGTGATAATGGTTGGTCTTGGGACCCTATTTGGACTAGTTTAAGTATTACTTTATCTGCTTCAGAATTAAGCCGCGTTATACCTAAAGGAATTGAAGATTTCTGGGGTCGACCGATTCGATTTTATGAATCAGAGCGTCGTAATTTTCTAGGTTCTGTTTTTAGTGAGGGAGGATTACCATTCCGCGTCCTTCAAGAGTCTGATAGTCGCTTTCAGCTTTTATTTTCACGTGTGTTAAAGGAATATGAAGCCGCTCAAATGCTAGGACATTCCTCGCGTTATCTCGTTTCTCATTTGTTAGAGCATAGCAGCCTTCCTCAGGTATTTTCTGAAGAAACGTCTGTTGAATTGATCGCAAGAATGGCAGACGAACTATTTTCAATCGTTCAATTATATAGCTTAGCTAATAGTGATGAGCCTTTATCCATCTTAGACAAAGCGAATTCTGGCTGGCGGAACCGATTTCCCATCCCCTTAGATGAAGAAACGGGAAAAGAGTTTTTGAATGGTTTATTACTATCGGCATCGAAAGAGACCAAGAAAGGTCAAAATTCAAAAAACTTGCTGGGATGCCAGCATTATATAAATGATCAAAACCTATCTATTTTAAAAACTCGAATATCTCTTCCTAAAGAAGCCGTTTTTTCTCTAGTGAGTGAGCCTGCGTCAAGTAGGTTTGAGTTAGTAATATTAGAGGGTAACCAGCAACTAGTTAGTCTAGGCCCAGGGTATGCATCTATTGATGGTAATATTGCAAAAGTTCGCCTTAGACATAATATTACAGAGTGTATAAGGCGAGATCCACGAGAGAAATTATTTTTGATTGCTCTCTCTGGTGGTGCTGAATTAGCTAGAATAGCGATAGAAAACTCTTCGGTTTCTGTTGGTGATATTCCTTTAGTATTTGAGCCGGATGATCATCATTGGCAATTTACTGGGGAGGCCAGCGTAAAAACTAAAAGCGAAGATGTTTTATTGATTCTGCCGCCCTTAGCGGAAGTAAGTTTTGAGGGAGGTGAATATTCGGATCTGGATCCTCATCTTGAAAATAGAGCTCTTCGAATAAAGGGTAAATGCAAAATAACAGTAAGCGCTGATGATATGTTTGTTATACATACGGGAGAAATATCATCAAACAACCTATTACTTGATCTAGAAAGCGATACATTACCTTGGGTATCCATACCGAGTCTTACTTATTTAGGTTTACCTAAATTAAAGTGGTTGAATAGCGACACCACACTTAGTGAAAAAGGTGCAGATATTTATTTGTCTGGAAAGAGATTGGAATCTTGTTCATTAAATCAAAAATATGGAAGACATTATCTCTCAGTTCGAAATCGTGATAATGAGACCCTACTCCGAAAGCGCGTAGGTATATTACCTTCAGACTTTAAAGTTGAAGTGAAAGGAACTAGTCAGTCCAATGAGGGTAGCCTGTTATTTTATTCGAAAACACCATGCCTTTATCAAGTCGAAACACAAGGAATTAAAAGTACGCGTATTCGGCATGATGATCATATTGAGCTATTGCTTTCTTCGCAGGGTTTACCCCCTTCAAGTATCTCGGTCAAAGTAACACCCAACCTGGAATGTGAGCCAGTCACCATCTATTTCCCATATCCATCTTCTGGATACCTAGCCTTCGATAGCCAAGAAAATAGTTTACCAAGAGTATTATCAATACATGACTTATTAGGCGCTCGTATACATTTATTCGGTAGAGTGGGTCAATCTTTTACAAACTATCAATTCGAATTATCTCTGACTGGTGTGGGTGCAAATAATTCTCGGGTTAGTTGGTATGTACAGGTAAGTAAAAATCCTGTTGAAATAAGTTTGTTTAATTTAAAAGAACAAATCGAGAGCCTTTTATCTTTAAAAGCCGATATTGATCAACTAGTAGAATTAACCATCAATAATGATTTTGTATGCCGAATTGGTCGCTATTCCTTAGATATCAGTTACGATCGAAGCAGACAGATGCTTATTTCTTCAGATAAGATTTGTAAAAAAGGTATTTTGCCTGAACCAGTATTAATGTTGTTATCTGAACCTGAACGGCATCCCATAGAATTATATTCCAGGAAGTCTGAAGGCGTGGCGTTGGGTGATTTTGAAATTCCTAATGCTGTTGAAAAAAATGGTCCATGGTTAATAGTTCCAAAAGTTAATTCTCCTGTGCCTTTCAGACCTATCTTCATAGCAGGCAATTTTGATAAACCTGCTGCTTCAACAGAGGTTAAAACCTTTCAAAAAGCTGTCGTTATATTTGATCCTGGTTCTTCATTTAATTCTTTTGATCCAGTATTAACTGCTATGGCAAGTGACCCAGGTCATAGTGGTTGGCAATTTTTACGTTCACTCTATGATCGATACGGGTATCTCCCCCTAACAACTTTCCAAGTTTGGAAGGCATTAGTGCAAAATCAATCTGCATTAGCTATGGCTATGTTCAAATTTGAAATGTCTGTGAATTTTTTAACTCGAATTGAGTCTGAATTCCCTTTTTTATGGGAGCTCTTTCCGGTTGAAGTAATTAAGGAGGCAGGAATAAGGCAAGCTGATTTCCTAAGAAGCAAAGGGATTAACGAAGAAACTGTTTCGATGGTAATCGATAAAACTTACTCAAGATTAGGAAATGTCGTCCATAGTTTTGGGGAAGGGGTTGGTCGTTGGCTATCAAAAGATGAGTTTCCACAAGAAATACAAAAAACAAAGGCTAATTTAGAAAGCACTATTGCTTGGTTATATCAGCCTCTTATTAGAGCACGAAGTAATGATAATTGGCCGTCATTTGGGGGCTCTAGATTAAAAAGGTGGGCCAATACATCAACTATGCATTTAATGTCAGTTGAACCGGAAATTGATTTTCGAAATGCGGTATTTTATTTGCCTGCTTTTATGGCATGTGTATCGGCCAATAAAATTAAATTATCTGATGTATTTTCCGACACTGCGGATGCTGCTTTCTTTCTTCGTCAGGTAAGAGATTTTGACAGCAATTGGTTTAATACCGTTTACCAATTTTCACTGCTTTACGTTCTCAAATCAGATAGAAAGGATTCCCTATAAATGACTAAGTATTTTTCTTCAATTGTTGAGCAATCATTATCTAGATCGACAGAAGCAACCGTAAGTGTTTTGGGTATAACCAATCCAGAACTTAGGGAACACCTATCAGGAATAATGAAGTCTGAATGTGGCTCAGAAGGATCTTTTCTTTCACAGCCGGTATTTGAACAAACTTTTGGTTGGGAGGAATCTTTATTTTCGATGACAAACCTCTCAAGTGACCAGAATTTATTAAGTAAAGAAGTGGTTGCATCTCTTGATAGCAAAGAGAATGGTCGATACAGATTTGGATCTGATTGGAAACCCTTCACTCATCAGCTTGCTAGTTGGCAAACTCTCTTAAAGAAGAAACATTCAGTTGTTGTGACGAGCGGAACAGGATCAGGTAAAACTGAATGCTTTATGGTTCCAGTTCTAGAGGATTTATACAGAGAATATAAAGAAACTGGGAGTCGGCCATTAGTTGGCGTAAGGGCTATTTTTCTTTATCCCTTAAATGCTTTAATTAATTCACAACGTGAACGTCTAGGGGCTTGGACACAATCCTTTGGAAAAGGGATTCGTTACTGTTTATACAATGGCAATACAGAAGAGCATCATGCCAAAGTTAAAAATAAGCAGAAACCAAATGAGGTTTTATCTCGGGAGGTAATGCGGGAAGAACCTGCTCCTATTTTAGTGACGAATGGAACAATGCTTGAATATATGATGGTGCGTCAGGTTGACGCCCCCATCATACAAAAATCGCGTGAGCAAAAGTCTTTAAGATGGATTGTATTAGATGAAGCGCACACTTATGTTGGCTCACAAGCGGCTGAATTAGCAATGCAATTGCGGCGCGTCATGCAGGCATTTGGTGTAACACCATCTGATGTGAGATTTGTCGCAACTTCTGCAACGATTGCGGGTGATGATGCAGAAACACAGTTAAAACAGTTTTTATCTGATTTATCAGGAGTGCCTTTAGCACAAATTGATGTGTTAGGCGGTAATAGAGTTATTCCTTCTTTGACAGACAGTAATCAAGTCTCTGTGAGTTTGGATGAATTAGAATCAATGCCAAACTCTGATTTAAGATATCCAGAGGTTAGTCCAGAAAGATATGATGCGCTAGTTCATTCTCCTGAAGCAAGGTCGATAAGAGATGCTATTGTATCAACAAATAATCGTTTAAAGCTTAATGATATCGCTATGCAGGTTTCTAAAGAGACCGGTAAATCTCTGACGCAAACTGAACTTCTTAAATGGTTAGATCTATGTTCAGGTACATCTCCTTCAAAAGATAAACCGGCTTTCTTAAAATTAAGAGCGCATTTATTTCAGCGAACCATTCAAGGCCTGTGGTGTTGTTTCGATAAAGACTGCACCTCAAAACAAAATACACCTTTGAAGAATGGGTGGCCATTTGGTTTTGTGTACGTTAATCAGAGACAAACTTGTGAGTGTGGTAGCGCCGTTTTTGAATTGAGTTTTTGTAATGACTGTAATGAACCACATCTATTAGCTAAAGATAAACGCAGACAACTTGTTCATTGGGATACGTCTACGGGTGATGAGTTTTCGTTGTTAAGTGAAGCCGATGAAGAGAGTGAGGAACGTCCTGAATCAGATAGAAATTTTACACAAAAGACGCCTATAGTATTGTCATCTAATTCAAATGATGAAGCAGGTTATATTCCAATTGAGCTAAACAAGTCTGATGCTTCATTTGCTATTAATGGACCATCAGTATTTCTTGGCTTAAATCAAACTGAGTCTTGCTGCAGCCGAGTGGGCTGTGGTTATAGTGGTGGTAAGTCTTCACCTTTTCGCCGCGCTTTGCTTGGTTCTCCTTTCTATGTCGCGAATGCCGTGCCGACAGTACTGGAATATTGCCCTGATTTTGTTAATGAAGATGGCCAAAAAGGTCATGGGCCGCAGTCATTGCCTGGTCGAGGCAGAAGACTGATAACGTTTACTGATAGCCGTCAAGGTACCGCACGCTTATCTGTCAGAATGCAGCAAGAGGCAGAAAGGAATCGTTTAAGAGGGTTGGTTGTTGAAATATTAAAACAGCATCAAGAGCAGGCTACGCCTTCTGGAACGCCAAACAGCAGCATTGATGCAAATGAACTTCTTGAACTGGCTGAAAAAGCTAGAAAAAGTGCCGAAGAGTTTAGAAACATAGATATGCCTGAGGAGGCTAAAGATTCAGAAGCAAAGGCGCAAAGGTTAACTGATAAAGCCAAACAGATTAAGGGTGAAACACTACAAGCTAATTTAATTAGCTTGGGCTGGAATGAGCTAACTAAAGAGCTTACTGAAAAAATTGATGTAAAAACATCAATCCTTTTATATAACCAGTATGTTAAGCCCGAAATCTTTAAACATACTGATGGGCCATATAAGCTTGCTCAAATGCTTTTATTTCGAGAATTTATGCGCCGGCCTAGAAGACAGAATAGCCTTGAGACACAAGGCTTAGTCAAAGTAAGTTATATCGGCTTAGAGAAGTTAGTATCTTGCCCTGAATTCTGGGAAAACAAAGGATTTTCTTTATCGGACTGGAGTGACTTTCTTAAAACCTCTTTAGATTTTTATGTTAGAGAAAATAGTTTTGTACTACTTGATGATGACTGGCGGTCTTGGATTGGCAGTCGCTTTTCATCGAAAACACTTAGAAGCCCTTTATCTGATGAAACAGATGAAATGCGCGTGAAGCGATGGCCATTTATTCGTGGCGCTAATTTTAACCATCGCCTTATCAAACTGCTTTTACTTGGCTCAGGTCTTGATCCACAAAACAAAGAAAATATTGATGTAATCAATTTATGGCTTAAGCAGGCATGGTTCGATTTAACCAAGACCACAGGTATCTTAAAGGCCGATGGCAACCTTCACTATTTGTCGAAGGATAAACTTAACTTTTCATTAATTGATAAGGCTTATATTTGTCCAGTTACCAACAAGCTTATAGATACTGCATTTAAAAAGCTGACACCCTATTTACCCACGCATATTAATTTTAAGACATTTACAGAAGCAGATAAAAAGAGCTTTGAGGCCGAATTAGTCACAATGCCAACGATATGGGATATGACGTTAGAGGAACAATCCGATGACTATTTGCCAAAACTAAATGCTGTAAGGTCTTGGGTAAATAAAAATGTCTCTATACAGGAATTAAGGTCAAGAAATCTATGGACCGATATTAATGATAGAGCTTTGGAAGGCGGATTTTATTATCGAGCGGCTGAACATTCAGCGCAACAATCTTCTGAAAGACTTCAAAAATATGAGGAAAGTTTTAAAGAAGGTAAGATTAATGTATTGAATTGTTCCACAACGATGGAAATGGGGGTAGATATTGGCGGTATATCTGCCGTTCTAATGAATAATGTCCCTCCTCATCCTGCTAATTATTTACAGCGAGCAGGACGAGCAGGCAGAAGTAAAGAGTCTAGAGCACTTGCTTATACTTTATGTAAAGGCAACCCGCATGATCAACAGGTTTTTGAAAACCCATTGTGGCCTTTTGAAACTGTTATAGCAGCACCTGCTGTTTCCTTAAACTCCGAAAGATTAGTATCTCGTCATGTTAATTCATTTTTATTGTCTTATTTTTTAATTAATGAAATAGGTAATACTGATAAGGAAAGAACTAGTCTAAATACCTTCTGGTTTTTTAATGACGATACTGGTGAGTCTATTTGTAACCGTTTTATTAGTTGGTTAGGAAAAGCTAATTTATCGGTCGATCAAGGTCTAATAGAGTTAGTCAAAGCGACATCATTAAATGGTCGTGAACCATTACTTTTAAGAGCCGCTACCATAGAAAAAATAAAAGAGCTTCAGGCTAAATGGTTAGACGACTATCGTTACCTTAAATCAGAAGAAAAAAGAGCAAAGGATGCCAGCGCATACTTAATTCGTTTGCAAATGGAATTAAGTCGGCATTGTAAGGAGTATTTATTACGGGATTTAGCAGCTCATACATTTTTGCCTGGTTATGGGTTTCCTACTGATGTGGTCAATTTTGATAACTTCAGCATAGAAGACTTTGTAAGAGAAAAGAACAATAAGAAATCATATAAAGACGATCGCGAAGATAATGTTTCGAGATATAAAGGGCTGCCTTCAAGAAACTTGGCAGTAGCAATTAGAGAATATGCGCCAGGATCAGAAATTGTTTTGGATGGAAGGGTTTTTAAATCTGCCGGTGTTTCTCTACATTGGCATAATATCAATGCAGATTCGAATGAAGCACAAAAACTTGATGTTGCTTGGTTTTGCGATAGCTGCGGTGAGCTGGGTTATCAAGAAGGCGTAGAGAAAAGTCGTGAAATAGTTTGTACCAATGCAGAATGCAGAAAACCGATTAGCTTAAAAAATACTAAAAAGGTCTTGCAACCTGCTGGGTTTGTGACGGACTCATATGCACAAACATCAAACAATATCGAACACCAAAAGTTTATTCCAGTTGAGCCATCATGGGTATTTGTGAATTCTGGAAGAATACCATTGCCAAACCCTGTTCTGGGAACCATGGCTTTTGGTTCGAATGGAAAAATTTTCCATCATAGCTCGGGAGAATTTGGCCATGGATACGCACTATGCCTAGCTTGTGGTCGTGCAGATTCAATGCAAACAGCAGAGGAATTTCCTTATAATCTTTCACCTACCCGCGAACATTTTTCACCTCGGCCTGAAAAATCAGATAAAGATAATAATAACCGACGCCTACCATGCAGCGGATCTTCAACTTTAATACCTAATGTTGTACTAGGAGCTTATTCATTCACAGATGTATTTGAAATAACTTTAAGGCATCCTGAAAGTGGCGAATATTTATCAGATAAAATAGAAGAACATAGAGCAATTGCTATTACATTGGCAGTTGCGCTTCGCTATGCACAAGCTGGAATATTGGGTATTTCTGCCTCTGAGCTTGGTTATTCTATACGGCCCTCTAAGCTCGAAGGTGGCGCCACAGCCTTAATTATTCAGCTTTATGACAATATAAGTGGTGGAGCAGGTTTTGCATCTTGTGCTCCTGACCATATTGAGCGATTACTAATCGACATGGTCGAAAAGTTGAACTGTGATCACTGTAGCTCTTCATGCAGTGAGTGCTTACTAGATACACAAACAAGGCATGATCATGATCGCTTAGATAGAAAACTTGCTTTGCAATGGTTAGGCTCAGATTTCAGAAATTTTGTGTCACTACCAGAGAGTCAACAATTAATTAGTGGCTCAAAATATTCTCCTGGTTCGATTGAAGATGTATTGAGGAAACATATTAACCAAGGTGCTGAAAGAGTCACTCTGTGGATTAAAGGTTCACCTAATGAGTGGGACTTAATGTCACCACAGTTTCGTAAAGCAATCCATAGTTATCTATTGCAGGACAATATTGCCGTAGATTTAATTTTACCTACTATCCCAACAGATACTGATCTTAAGCAAGACCTTTACAGATTAACATCAGTCGGTGCCAAATTATGTGAGGTTTTAAATCAGAATAATCCACATATTATTGCCCAAATTCACTTTAGTGATAAGTTAGTAACCATTGCGTCAGAAGATTCTGATGCCCTCACTCCTGGGAATAATTGGCATCAGGCCTCGAAATTAGTAGTTGAAAGCCTGGCAATAAAACCAATCGAGTTTGCCGAAGTAAGTAATAATACCTGGATAGTAAACAGCAGCGCCAAAACATTTGATTTGGAAATTAGCTCTGAACTTAATGGTGACTTATCGGGTTTAGGAGAAAAGTTTTGGAGGATTGTTAATGACCAGAATGAAGAAATAGGTAAATTAATAAGTGAGATTCCAATATCTGAAATCTCTTATTCTGATAGATACATTCAGAATCCATCAGCATGTGCTCTATTGTCTTCATTTTTAAAGCCACTAATAAAAGAGCACAATAAAAAAATGACTATTGAAATCTCTACGTTATTCAAGAGTAGAGATAGAAATGGAAATAGGGCTTTTCATGATTGGGCAAACCAAGATTCCTTCAAAAATTATTCAGAGCAATGGTTAAGTACGAAGCTAAATTGTGGCACTACTTTAAATATTGCTGGTAGCAATCGCGATATACCTCATTACCGCAAATTATTAATAAAATTTGAGTCCGGCCAGACTGTTAAAGTGAGATTTGATCAAGGAGTTGCCTACTGGAATATTCGTTTTGATCAAGCTAAAGAAAGCTTTTTTGATTTTGATGACGATTTGAGTTTTTTATTAGCAAAGATGTCAGAAAACTGTGAAAGAGCTAGGGTTATGAATAGCGAAAGTTGGTCAACTAATGTGGTTGTTGAAGTGATCTAAAGCCACATAATTATAACCGTCGAAATCAAACACTCCTAATGCAGAAATATAATAATATTTATATAGGTATAATTATTATTATATTTCTCATGCAAGTATTTTTCAGTTAATTCATATAACTATATGAATTATATACTGAAATATTATTTATCAAAATTGGCATCCATTTTGTAATAGAGGAAGTACATTAATTACAAATTAGGAGGCCAATATGGGCTATGAAGTAGACTTTTTAGGCGTTGGGGAAGAATCAAAAAGCGGGGATGCCATTGCTATTCGTTTTGGTGATTTGCATGGTGATCGATCAGAGCAAACAATTGTCATCATTGATGGCGGTTTCAAAGATACGGGCGAGAAGCTCGTCGAGCATATAAAGTCACATTTCAACACTGATATTGTTGATATCGTTATCAATACTCACCCTGATCTAGACCATATTAATGGTTTGGAAACTGTATTAAACGAGCTCATTGTAAAAGAACTCTGGATTCATAAACCATGGGAACACAATCATGGGCTTGCAGATAAATTTCACGACGGCCGTGTCACAGATAATAGCCTCGGTGAAAAGCTTAAAGTAAATCTTGAGAAAGCTTGGTCTTTGGTTAATTTAGCAAAATCACAAGGCGTCATAGTAATAGAACCATTCACTGGTTTAACTGATGAGTCTGGGCATTTTAAAATACTTGGCCCAACTCAAGATTATTATGAGAGCCTTATACCTCAATTTGAAGGAATGCCCGAGTCGATTGCAGAAGATGCTCGGAACGAGAGTTTTCTTAGTAAAGCAGCGGCTGCATTAAAACGTTTTTTTGCTAATTGGGGCGAGGATCAAATTGATGACACCGGAGAAACTTCTGCCCGAAATAATTCAAGCGCAATTGCTCAATTAGTAATCGAGGATCGCAGGCTTTTATTCACTGGTGATGCTGGTATAGAAGCGCTTGATCATGCAGCAAGTCAAGTTGAGAAGTGTACGACTGGGGCTACTATGCGATTTATGCAAATTCCTCACCATGGAAGCCGTCGTAATATTGGCCCAACAGTATTAAATAGGCTAATCGGTGAACCTGTCGCGCCAGGTGAAAACCGAAGTATTACTGCAGTTGCATCTACAGCCAAAAATGGTGAGCCAAAGCATCCAAGAAAATCAGTGATGAATGCGTTTACTCATCGTGGTGTAAAAGCACTGGCTACTAGAGGAAGCAGTATTTGTCATTCACATAAAGCGCCTCAGCGAAACGGTTGGAGCTCATTGGAACCAGAGCCTTATCACCATGATTATGAAGAGGAGGTTTAAAATGCCGAATATATCATTGAAGACTCAAAATTCAATTTCCTTGGTATCTTTGGTCGTTATTTGTCTTTCAATAGCTTGGGTTAGTGCATATGGGCTTGATGAACTAATGGAGCTAAAAAGTACAGTTGAGCTATTAGGCGGTATCGTTGTGCTGTCTCCAATAGTTGTCCTGATTACGAATCTTATTTCAGCAGATATAAAACATATGTTGGTGTTTTGCAGGTATAAAAATGCACTGCCTGGCCACAGATTTATTAAATTGGTCAATAAGGATCCTCGAATTACTTCGAGTGATGTATTAGAAAAACTTAGTTCGATTAATCTTACTGATATGTCACAAGAAGAGCAGAATAGTCCTTGGTACAAGGAAATTTACAGGCCAAATCAGGAAGATACCCAGGTTAAGTCTGCACATAAGTCATTCTTGTTATACCGAGATGCGGGGGTGGCCGTACTCCTTTTATCGATAATTGCGATGGCTTTGCATCTGATTAACATATTAATAATGAACAAAACAATCTCTCTGACGATACCTATCGTCTTGCTGGTATCAGCAGTAATCTTGATTTTCGCGGCTTCTCTTTCTGGCAAGCGAATGGTTACTACCGCTGTTTGTGCTCAATTGATAAATAAGGATTAAGGAATATATGGATAAAATCTTGGATAAAGCTAATTTGAGTTTGGACATCACATTGAAGTTGTTTTCAGTGCTCTTCACATTCAGCGTCGCTGCAGGGGCGCTACTTGTTTGGAATTATTTTAAAGGTGTAGGCCTTGGAGGGGAAGTTATCGGTTTGATGGCATCTCCATTTATTTTATTTTCAATAGCGATATATGGAGCCGCGATTGCTCTTTATATTTTGCTATTGATGATTTCAGCACCGATAGTAATTAGGTTTATTGCTAGCAAAGAATTAGGTTGGGACGAGAAAAAGGTCAGACCTATTAATCCTTTTTTCATCTTTGGTGCGGTTTGCTCACCGCTGATATACCTAATTATTGGCGTCGCGCTTGAAATCGGGGCTATTCCTGTGTTGATAGGTGAAGGTTCCATTACATTGCTCATTTCTGTGTTGGCTTTTCGGTTTTATGGGGGGGAATGCTTAATAAAGCCAAAGCAGAAAGGTGAAAGTTTGTTTAGCCTGATTTTTGTTGTAGGGGCCGGAATTTTAATGCTTATCTTACTCGTGATCCCATTTTCAGGTGTGGTTTTAAGTTTATCTCTTTCAGGCTGGCATCAAATACTTTTATTTTTGATACTCAGCCTCGGTTATGGGGCTTGTGTGGCGTTTTCATTCTGGCTTTCCGGGGTTGTAAGCTACGTACCTCTAGTGCTGTTTTTAATATTAACGCTAGGGACATTGTTTAACGCTCAGGTATCAGAAAATATAATAAAAAATACTGGCTTGGGAGGTTACGAAACCAATCTCTCCATAAAAACTGATAATTTGGCAGCCCTTCCAAAAAGTATATTACATAAACCGGCAAGCAAGCTTAAGAATGTATCGATCGTCGAGTCAGTGTGGGTTGTAGCATCACTTCCAGATAAAACTGTTTTAGCATCTAAGGCAAATAAAAAGGAAATGTATACTATCCCAACAAACGCGATACTTAGTAGTTGGTAAGTTTAAGCTAAGTTTGTTTAAATAAACTCTTTAAGGTCTTCTAAATTAGCTTTTTGAAGAGCTCGGTTATATGCCTTTCTAAATTGATCTGGGCTCTGATCTGATTGTTTCGCCATTTCGGTTAAACTCTCTTCTGATAATCGACATCTAATAATATCTATCTCTTCTTGAGATAGGCTTTTATTTTTAAGAACATTAAGAATGTTGTCGTTATCTAGAAAATCTGTTTGAAAATTAGTATCAATTTTTGAATCCCAAAAGTTAGTTTCATGAGCGCAATTATCATTAATGGGAACTCGTGCTGGAGCAGCTGACTCATTTGTTTCTTAAAAAGACTTATCTTTCGAAGATCTTTTGTTGTCAGACCAGCGTTCTAGTTGGTGTTACAGTAATTTTCTATACCTCGCATCACGTAAGCTTCAACTTCAGACAAAGTAGAAGGTTTGGAAAGAGATTTTGATAAACCGGATTCGATTGCTGATAGTGCTTTAGCTATAACTTCCGACAATACAGCCTGTGCTAAATCTCTTAAATCACCAGTATAAAGCTTTTTCCAAACTTTCTTTTTACTATTGCCTTTACTCACACGGCATATGACCCATCGGGCTTGTTATCCTTTGTGTTACTTTTTATAAGCAAAAAAACAATGGAAATTATGGAGTTGAGATGTTGTTTAATTCTGCTCTCACTATCCATTTGTATTAATCCCTTTATATATATTCTTTTATCTGCTCCAAGTTAGCCTTCTTTATTGCTCGATTAAATATCTTACGATATCGGTCAGCACTATGTGAGGATTCTCTCGACATCTCAGGAAAGCTCTCTCCCGACAGGCGGCGTTGTATGATTTGTATTTCTTCATCAGACAGTTTCCGCTCTCTTAACGTACTTGCAAGATTATCAGTATCTAGATAATTCAAAGAAAAATTGTTGTTTTGGACTGAACTGAGAAGTTCGGATGATGAGTTTGAGCTATCAGGTAGAGATACCTGTATGTGGCTCTCACTATCTGAATGGCGGCTAGAGTCTTCAAATGGGCTGTCAGTCCGTTCGTATTTAACGAGTCGTGCTCGAAGCGTCAGACAATAGTTAGTAATACTTTTTATTACGTAACCTTCAATTTCTTTAGTTGTTTTGGCAGATGCGAGTTTTTCTGAACTACCAGATTTATTGATGGCGTAGATTTTGGAAATGGCAGCCGAAAATGCATCCTGAGCTGTGCTTGCTATCTCAGCGCCCCCAAATTTATCTTTAAGATAATTTTTGGCAATTTTTTCAGCTTTGAAACCAAATTCCCCTTTACCTCTTGATGTAAACCCTTTTGAAACGATCTTTTCGAGATGTTGTTCGATTTCTGTTTGATCCATGTCGCTTACTCCTTAGTGACACGGAAATTCTAATGTGCTCTGACAATTTAATATATAACAAGTTGTCCGGAATCAGACATTTGTTTGGTTATTGATATATGAGAGTAGACATATTCGTGAACATGAAGAGTATTTCTCATTTTTGTCCGGTTTAAAGAGCCTAATTCGTTATTAAAGGATCAGGAGGTAAATAAGGCGAACTTCTCTCGATGAAAATTAATAAAAGTGAAAACTTCTGTCCGGATTGCTTCGATTAATTTGTTATTAAGAGTAAGGGGGATATTTCATTGAGGTATTAAAAGAATAGAAGTAAAAAAATACTATTAAGTTTCATTGATTTGTCCGGATTTGAATAAGTGATTGGTTATTAAGGAGTAAGGAGGATGAATAAAAACTTAAGTATATAAATATCGTATAGATATTTGTGGAGGACTAAACGATAAAGAGATATTTAAGATAATAGAAAAAGATATTATAGATTATATTAAATAGTTGTTTTTAAAGGAGACATTTGTTTTCTCAAGAAAAAAGGAGTAATACTTAATGACTAAATTTTGATCAATTAGGAACCAAATATGTAAAAAATTAAACCGGGCCACCGAGTTACTTAACAAGTATGACCCGCTTAAAGAGATGCTGTGATCTCGACGTCGCAATCGAAGTATCACCTCACCTCTTTAGCAAGTCAACCTAATTTAGTAATCGCCAGATTCTGAAAATTTGTTCAGATCGTCTGCAGGCCCTCTCGACTTTGAATTTTATTAATTTGAATTTTAGGAGGCGAATATGCCAATTAGAGATGTGACAAAACGTACAAAAAACACGGTTAGATACTTAGTCCCTTCGCCAAAGAATGGTCGTGTGATTACATGCGAATCGACTCTTGAGAGAGACATGATATTACGTCTTGAATTTGCGCCAGAGGTGGTGTCATACGAGGAGCAAGCTAAACGTATTCAGGTACCATTTTTACCGAAAGCATTCAACACTATTCCTGACTTTGAAGTGGTCTTAATGACAGGGGAAATCATCTATATCGAGGTCAAATACAAGAGTTCTGCTCTTAAACGAATTGATAGATTAATGGCAACAGAAGCGCATTTACAAGAAATTGGGTTTGCTTATCACGTCATGACGGAGAAGGAAATTCGTCCCTGTCAGATGATTTTAAGTAACTTGTTATATCTAAAAGCTTTCAAAGAAAGGTCGGCAAATAGCATTTATGAATTGGAAGAATCGGCTCCAATTAAACCGACGACTTTTGGTGAACTAGCTGGAACATTAGGTAGGAACGCGGTCGTAGAAATGATTGCTCATCAATTGGTGTTTATCGATTTATACCAGCCAATTCAATTAAACAGCATTATTAAACCATTGACCGATGGAGACTACGACTACCTTTACCCCATACCATTTCGGTTGAATAACAGAATGTCTTCGTTTGCTGCTTAAGCATTGAAAACTATCAAACAAAGGAAAAGCTAATGAATATTTCAATCCAAGCAAATACCCAAGTGATGATCAACGATACCTTGATGTTAGTTGATGACTTTGACGTTACAAACGGCTTGATCAGATTTAAAGACCAAGCAACACGCAGAACCTATGAGCGTAGTCTTTCTGAATTTACACAAGACTATGAAAACAAGGTGATTAAGCTCATTCCTAAAGATGAAGATGTAAAAATTCATGAAATGGAGACCCGTCGACAAATATCGAGCTACGACAAAGAAGATTTACAAAAAGCCATGGTTCGAGAAGGTTGGCTTTATACATCGATTGATGAAGATGGAAATTGGCTGAAAGATACGAAAGAGCGCTTACGTCGCAGGAAGGAATATGCTTTGTCGATCGGTGAGAAAGAAAAAGCCATGAGTGACCGAAATGTTAGACGTTTTTATGCACGCTGGAAAGCAAATGGCAGAAACATGGTGGCGTTAATTCCCAATATCAGTAAGCGAGGAAATAGAGAATTAAAGCTGACAGACCTGCACCATCAGTTAATCGACGAAATGATCGACAAAAAATATTTGCAAGCTACACGGCCATGCATTTCTGCCGTTCATCGTTTGATAAATGAAGAGATAGGAATACAACCTCAGTATATGCACCTTGAAAAGGTCTCACGATCGACAGTGGAGAGGAAGATCAAAAAAATAGATGAATATGAGAGATGCTTCAGGCGGGAAGGATTTTTAACAGCAAAGAATAAGTTTCCTTATGGTTCTCCTGTGGTTAAGCCAGATTATCTACTCCAGCGAGTGGAGTTGGACCACACGCCAATCGATATAGAAATACTTGATGATACTAGGGAGCACAGCATCGGAAGGGTCTGGCTAACCGTGGTGCAAGAGTATATGTCCAAAATGATTTGCGGATACCATCTAGCTGCTTATGCACCTTGTTCCAGATCTGTCATCGAAGCTGTTAAGCATGCAACACTTCCAAAAGAAGGGCTAAAGGAAGGTTACAGCTGGCCTTGTATGGGGCTAATGAGTGAACTGAGCATCGATAACGGGATGGATTTGCATGCTGCAAATACCAAAATGGCAATGGCACAGCTAGACGTGGATGTTCACTACAACCCCAAAGGCAGACCTCATTATAAAGGTAGTGTTGAGCGTGTTCAAAGAACCCTCAATGAACAAGTAACGGAGTTGCTTCCCGGTAGAACATTTTCAAATTACATCAAAAAAGGTAACTACAAATCTAACAAAAACGCCTGCCTAACTTTGTCAGACTTAAAAAGTATTCTTGATGAATGGATAGTGAGTGTTTACCACGAGACTGTTCATAGCACGCTCAATGACAAACCAATTAATGTATGGAGACGATTAGAAATGAACATGCCAGCGATGCGCTTACCTCCAACAGTCGAATCATTTGAAAAACTTCTGTGGAAAGTAGAAACCAAACAAATTCATAAGAAAGGAATATGCACTAATTCTAGAGTTTATAACTCTGTAGAGCTCCAAGATATAGCCAAGAAAATAGGAAGAAAAAAGAACGTTGAAGTGTTCATTGATCAGGATGATATATCGAAAGTCCAAGTGCAGTTGCCTAATAGTAATGAATATATTGATGCTCATTTAACTGATAGTCGCTATGCAGCTTTACGACTTAGTAAGGCTGATCATAAAGAGACCGTCGTTAAAGCCAAGGAAATTTTCAAAGATAAAGATGGCAACGATGTTCCTACGTCCAAATTTACAGATGAACAACTGGTCGCTGCTTGGCATGAGATAGTGAAAATTCGAGATGAAGCTAGAAACTCAACCAGTAAAGCAAAGAGGGAGCGACAAGTTAAGCAAGATGCGAAAAATAAATCGCCTGAAAAAGCACCTAATTCTAAGTCCAACGCAGAAGGTTGGGATAATGAAACGTCATTGCGATAAGGAGATAGAACACATGAAAAACTTAGTATTTGTAAACAATATTGAAAATACGATTTACGAAAGCGAGCAATACAAAGAGTCCCTCGAAGTGTTGGAACGAATCTTTGTCTTGAATCGTGACTTTGGCTTGGTTAAAGGCATTCAGATAATCGGTGATTCAGGCGCGGGAAAGTCAAAAATCATCGAGAAGTTTAAGGCTCTTCATCCAAGTATTCGTAAAGATGATCATGAGCATAAGCCGGTTATGGTTGTGGAAATGCCGGTGAGCCCAACGATTCGATCATTTTGTAAATGCTTTTTGGATGCTCTTCATCGACCTTATGCAGAGAAGGCGAGTCAGGATTTTTTAACACGACAACTGAAATCAGCCTTAGTCGGCTGTAAGCCTTATCTCTTTATTATTGATGAAGCCCAGCACCTTGTCGAAGGTAAGTTCCTGAAAAAAGACCCACGACAAGTCGCTGATTGGATAAAACACTTAATGAATGATACTGGTGTTTCAATTGCTTTAGTTGGGATATCAAGTATTGCTAAGTTAACTGAGGCGAATGAGCAATTGGCACGTCGATTCTCTCAGCGTATATATTTGAAGCCCTATAGTGCGGACACTAAAAAAAATATAGATCAGTTACTTAACTTACTTGATAAGTTTTTTGAAAACTCAGGGTATAAGGGAGACTGGACATTTCTGGCTAAACCAACATCGCTAGAAAGGCTGTGCTTTGCTTCGGATGGCCTTGTTGGTTATATATCTCCCTTTGTTGCTGAAGCTGTTCGACTGGCTACAGAAAAAAATCTAGATGGAACTTTAACAATTCAGCATCTAAATCAGGCGTTTGAGAACCAAATACTTCCATCTGCAAGCTCGAAAAAGAACCCTTTCCACAAGAACTTTGAGGAGCGACCATTAAACTTGATTGGAGAGCCATTTTATAGGGCGATTATATAATGGGTCAGTTATTTGTATTTCCTAAGCCTTCAAAAGGTCAATTGGCGACTTGTTACGTGAAAAAACTAGCGGAATTAAATCACTATATCAGCGCTAATGAGATGTATGGCCATCATTTTAACGAAGCATATGATCAAGACAATATATCATTGAAACAGTTGTGTGATTTAACTGGTCACAACTCCACTGTTATGCAAGATGTCATGTTATTAATAAATGATCAGAATGAGCTGAACACTTTTTTGTATGGGCACCTTCATATTCCGAGTTATCACTTAACTAAGGAGCTGTTTGTTTGTCGCTCTTGTCTGGAAGAGCAATCGTTTATGGAAGGTAAGTGGCGGATAGCTTGGCTTCCTTGTTGTACTAAACATCATAAAGCCTTGACGCCGTTCAATTATTCAGCAGAGCCAATATATGAGCCTGATAAACAAGTCATTGAAACTTTGTTGCAAATCCAACCAGCTTTGGAGAGAGCCTTAGATAATGATGCTTTCAACAAAGACCTTAATACAGATAACAGCATCGTCGCGAAAGTAGATAAACAATTAAAGAGGAGTTTAAAGCCAGACAAGTTGGAATCTTTGAATCATAGAAATAAGAAATACAGTAGGCGTTACTTTCCTTACAAACGATCAGAAGCATTCCTGTTTATGGAGTGCTTGTATGATCAGATTGTAGCGTAGGTAATTAGTGTGAAGTTGCTCGTGCATCCAAAGCCCTACTCTGATGAAAGTCTCAGAGGGTATGAGTGGAGGTTGGCCGCGAGCAACGGCTTTTTATCTCCTGGGGAAATGCTTTCCACTATGTCACGAGCATCTAACACTCAAGTATCGCTAGCCTCACTCATCAAAGAAAATGTCTTACCGGCCCATGCAGAAAATATCTTAGCGAAGAAGCCTAGGTGTCATCATCGGTATATCTTGTTTTCAAACTATCGTTATTGTTCAAAGTGTATCGAAGAGAGCGCGTATTTTAGAGAGTCATGGGACTATGCCTTGTTACCATATTGTCTCGAACACAAAAGATATTTAAGTCATCTACCTCAAACTCCTTATTATTTTTTGTCTACAATCGATAAGCGTAGAGTCAATATGCACTTCGATTCAGGTTCCAATCCTAGCGTTGAAAAAATCATTCAGTTAATCAGTAAAAGTCTAGGGTTTATAAACGATAGAGACAAATGTAAATGGCAAGCGACCTCTGGTTTAAACGCTAACCAGCTGCAATATTTTGTAGTATTTGTGGGAGCTTACGCTGCGTTTAAAGAAAGGTATCAGCCAAGAAAAGTACCAATAAAATCGGGCCTGGATAATGTAAAAGCTATCTTGCATGCCTCATCAGACATCCTATCTAACTGGCCTTCCAAATTAGATACTTTGGTAAAAATACCAAACATGGATGTTGAAAAGCCAAGGCAGGTATCTCGTTGTCTAGATTCTTTTTATAAGTTTGTGCATCTCAATTTATCAGAACCCTGCTACCGAGGAGTCTTAGATGATATCGGTAAGTATGTAACCACAAAATGGCCCGATATCGTGGATAAAAAGAGCCCGTGGTTGGGTAGTTTTATCTATCAATATAATCGCTTCGAATCTGGAACTGAATATATACATCGAAATCATATTAGCTTGTCGACGCTAATTCAGTGGATTGAACAGGGTTTAGTAAAGGGCACTATAAGGCTATTAGAAAGTAATACCCGTCAAATCACAGTAGAAAGAGGACAAGATGAAATAGCGACTAAGTTACGATCCAGATTCACGTTAACGCAGTTATCAGAAAACTTAGGCTTACCAGAGAAAACGCTACGACAGCTTTTAATTAAGAAATTGATAAAAGCAGAAAAACCTGTGCCAGGTGCTTATTGGCTGATCCACTTAATAGAAGCACCACGTTTTCTAAAAATGATTAAATCTAAAGTACATAAATCGGATCAAATGCCTGCTTCAGTCTCACTAGAAAACCTGATGAGATATTATAGTTGTAACGAGCACACATGCGCTGACTTGATAATTGCTTTACTAGAAAGCAAGGTCAGATTTTCTTTAACCTTAGATAAAGAAAACCTCTTAGAAGCCTTACAGGTATGTCTTGAAGATTATAAACAATGGATTATTGGAGAGAATCTAATATCTATTCCTGAGTTTTCAAAATTGATAAGCATTAAACAAGAGGTAGCGTATCACCTAGTGAATAAGGGGCTTATTTCAATTATTGATAAAGGAAGACTTGGGCGTTTTGTGACTAAACGAGAATTAGGACGTTTTATTGAACGTTATGTATTTCCGTCCAAACTTGCTAAGCAATACTCGACGTCCCCACGTTACATTATTCATTATCTTTCCACGAAAGGAGTTAACCCTGAAGTGGGACCGTGTGTTGATGGATGCAGACAATATGTGTTTTCAAGAGAGCTTGTTTCAAAACACTTAAGTACAGGAGGGTTAACATGAAAATACAAGTCTTGAGTGATTTGCACATTGAGTTTGAAGATTATGCTTATGCTGATTGTGATAGCGATGTCGTTATTCTGGATTATATGTAATCCAAAAGGATATCCCAGCGAGCTTTTAACCCCGTATGATGTTTGAAATGTAAATGACATGCGATGAACCTAGCTTTGGGTTTTCTTTAGCATATTTTAGTTGAATAGAGTTTAAGGAGGTATTTGACATGAGATTTGGGTTTTCAGAAGACTTTCTAAGGCAGGTAGCAGCAAAAAGTTCAGGGCCATTACGCTCTGGTATTTATGTACCAAGTGAATTAGAAGTGAAAGAGTTAGAGCCATTAATTCTGGAGGAAATACTCATCGAATGGTTTCATGAGTCACCTACCGAACTTATCCCTAGTGAGGCACAAATCTCACAAGTTCACGCTATTTTGCAGAGCAGAAGTGATCGTTATGACGCAGCCATTCAGAACATGATTTGTGACTGCAAAAGACTCTTAGGTTTACAAAAATGAATCGCTTACTAGAGCAACAACGAGAAAAGTTGGTTGATCGAATTAATAAACTTAACCAGCAATTGAAGAGTGAGCCGCTTCCAGGAATTCCAGACTATGTGGTGGATGCTCAACAGAAACAGGTATTAGAAGCTATTGCTGTTTATGAGGCAGAAATCAGGGAGTTGGATGAGCAACTTAAATGAAAAACCAACTATCGTTTTGACCGACAAAGTGCCATGTTTTGGCCAGAGCGAAAACAGTTTTGAGTTAATTTTATCTTGAATTTTAATGATAGCGACACTTTTAGTCGCTTTGGTGAATATCATTTTATTGTTATTCAAATTTTAACCATAGCTCGGTAAAAAATTAGTTGAGCTCAACTATGTATGAGAGTGGGAGTGCGTCATGAGTCATTCTTTTAAGCAACATTCTAATATTCTATGTTTTAGAGCTTTTGATATGAGAGACCGTTTTCCTGAACCTGTTGCAACCTTTGAAGAAGCGCTTGAGCTGATTCAATCAGAAAAAGCCTATCTCCCTGAAATGTCGTCAGAAATTGTTTGCTACCTAAAATCAGGTGAATGGATAAAGGTACCTAATACATTTTTTCTATATGAAGAAAAAAACTTTGCTTCTATCGAAGAAGCGACTCAATGGGTAAATGAACGAGCAAAAGATATAAAACCACTTTTGGGGGCCGCAATCGCTAATCCAGAACTGTCATTAGAAGAACAAATAAAAGAAGCCATGCAGTCGGCTGAAACTCTAGTGGTTCCAGCATCAGAAAACCTGAGAGTTTGTAATGAGGTAAATG
>TARA_R110001592_G_scaffold4318_7_pt1 | contig 42109 bp, 44 predicted proteins | sample TARA_R110001592 | Tara Oceans TARA_R110001592 (sample SAMEA4398387) | marine metagenome | biome: Polar Biome; feature: [SRF] surface water layer (ENVO:00010504); material: water (ENVO:00002006), including particulate matter (ENVO:01000060) such as... | depth 5 m | reverse complement strand
TGCATGGATTCCCCGAATGCTGGCACTCCTGGCGACACCAGATACAGGCATTGGCAGCAGCCGGGTATCGGGTCCACGTGCCCGAGATGCGCGGCTACGGATACAGCAGCGCACCCAAGGACCCCGCCGCCTACGATCTGATCACGATTTGCGCCGACATTCAGGCGGCCATGGATGCTCTGGGACACCAACAGGTCGCGATGATTGGTCACGACTGGGGCGCGCCAGTGGCCTGGCATCTGGCGCTACTCGAACCCCAGCGGATCAAGGTGGTTTGCGCCCTGTCGGTGCCATTTGGGGGACGCCCGAAGAAACCGGCGATCGAGGTCATGCGCGAGTTGTATCAGGATCGTTTCCACTACATTCTGTATTTTCAGAAACCGGGTCTGGCTGAAGCAGAAATGGCCGAGAACATACCACGCACCCTGCGCATCATGATGCACGGGATGTCCGGTACCGATGGTGGCAGTACGCTGGTCCAAGACAAGCCCGCCGATGCGCGTTGGCTGGATGACCGGAGCGATCCCGGGGTACCGCCCCATTGGTGCTCGCTCGAAGCCTTCCAGGTATATGTCGATACCTTCGAGCGCAGCGGCTTCCATGGCCCAGTCAACTGGTACCGCAATTTCGAACGCAACTGGGAACGTACTGCCCCCTTAGCTGGCCGGCATATCGATCAGCCCGCCCTGTTCATCATTGGCGATGCAGATCCGGTAGGCGAGCTTGAGAGTTACACCATCAAAAAAATGCCCAGCGTGGTACCGCGCGTCGAGCAACATGTTGTCGCCGATTGCGGCCATTGGATACAGTGCGAAAAACCCGAACCCGTCAATACACTGCTGCTGGAATTTTTGACACGTGAATTCAACCGGAGTGAAAGCAAATGAATGCCTGCGATCTGAGTGGCAAGCGTATTCTCCTGACCCAGGCCGACGCATTTATGGGACCGGCATTACACGCGGCATTGAGCAGCTGTGGTGCGCAGGTAATAGCGGACACGGGCAGCCTTGACTCTCGAGATGCCGTGGAGGAGCTGGTCAGCCGATCCGGGCATATCGATGTGCTAGTAGCCAACCTCGGACTACCTGCACCCTCCAGTGCCGCGACCGAGGCCAGTGACGAAGAATGGCGCAGCATGTTTACCTGCATGGTTGATCCATTGCAGCAGCTCACCCGTGCCATTCTCCCCGCGATGATTGAGCGCCAGCATGGCAAGATACTCTTGATGGGCAGTGCTTCCGCTCTACGCGGCATGAAGCGCGCCTCCAGTTACAGTGCGGCACGCGGGGCACAACTGGCATATGTGCGGGCCGTAGGCGTAGAAGTCGCCAGGCATAACATCCAGGTCAACGCTATCGCGCAAAACTTCGTGGATAATCCGACCTACTTTTCTGCCGACATACAGGCCAACCCTGCATTCCAGGAACGCCTGAAACGCGAAGTACCCTTGGGACGCCTGGTTTCAGCTGAGGAGGATGCTCAGTTCGCCGCGTATCTGTGCAGTGACGGGGCTAACTGTTTTGTCGGGCAGGTATTCCCCGTATGCGGCGGCTGGGCGGACTGATTTACTGCAATATTCGCCGGCGGTCGGCTAGTCCATCGCCTGCCCTTGACGTATATCCTCCGACTGGCCATGTTTACAAGGAAAGTAACTTCATGCGACGGGATTACATTGCTCCAAATGCACCAACTGAATCACGGCCACGCACGCTGCATTGCCTCACAACTCAATGAGTCCACTAACTATGAACGCGCAATGGCTATTGTCATCGCCGATATTGACTCCAGTGCTACTGGTCTGCCTGATGCTGGCCTGTGCGGGCTGCGCTGCGCTGTTTTACCGCACTCGAATATTGGTAAACGAGCGCGACGAGGCCAACTCTGCGGCAGAAATGAGCATGATTCAGTTGCGCAAATCCATGCAAATCGATCAGTTAACCGGGTTGTTATCACGCCAACGCCTAACAGAAATTGCTAAAGTCGAAATGGCCCGCTGCCGCCGTTATGGCCATCCGCTGAGTGTTGTTTGCATGGATATCGACCATTTCAACCAGATAAATCGCGACTACAGCGACACCGTCGGCGATTCCGTGCTGAACGGTCTGGCACGGATGACCCAAGCGCTGATACGCCAATCCGATGCAGTCTGTCGCTGGAATGGTGGAGCCTTTTTACTACTGCTGCCACATACCGGACTCGAACAGGCGCTGGAACTAGCCGAAAAGCTGCGCAGACAGGCAAGCGATGCAGCGTTTCTAGTCGACAACCACGTCAGTGTCAGCATCGGTTCCGCCTGCCTGAGCACACAGGAGAGCTTCGAGAGCATGACACGCAGGGCTGAAGACGCCCTGCATCAAGCTAAAAATGAAGGCCGCAACCGCTCCCTCGGACACCATAGTGCAGAAGATACGGTTCGTCTCAGTAGCCACGCGGCTGGTAGCTGAACCACCCGCCTGTCAGGCAGCCTGAAAGCCACTCACGAAATGACCACCTATTCGGCGGTCAGGTAGGATGACCGAGTCAGGCCCAAGCGTAACGCATCGACAAAACGGGCCCGCTCCGCTTGCGTCAGACGGGCACCGGCAACCTTGTCGCGGTAGCGGGTAACCAGCTCATCGGGCTCGAAGTGAACGTAGCGCAGCATGTCTTCGATAGTGTCGTGCGTCTCAATTCCGCCATGCACGACCTTGCCGTCGTTGCGCATGTAGACGTTAACCGAGTCCGTATCGCCAAAGAGGTTGTGCATGTCACCCAGGATCTCCTGATAGGCACCCACCATGAATATGCCCAACAGGTAATCTTCGCCCTCACGCAACTCGTGCACCGGCAAACTGTTCTCGATACTCTGCTCGTCAACGTAATGCCTGATCTTGCCATCCGAGTCGCATGTCAGATCCTGCAGAACGGCACGGCGCATGGGCTCTTCGCCCAGCCGGTTGATCGGTATGATCGGTAGCACTTGATCGATCGCCCAGGTATCGGGCAGGCTCTGAAATACCGAAAAATTGCAGATATACTTGTCAGCCATCTTGTCATTCAGCTCGTCCAGCACCTGCCGATGTGAGCGCTGCCGGGCCTTTAATAGCGTATGCAGGCGTGAGCAAAGTGCGAAATAGCATTGTTCGGCCAGCGCTTTCTGCGACAGATTGAGCTTGCCTTCAGCATACTGGGCGGCAACGTCGCTCATGTAGTGCGTAGCACGCCAATAGGTCTCAGTGACCATCTCGATATCGTTGTGATCCAGCAATCCGACAAGATTGCGCACCACCTGCGGCAAACTGTCGAAGTCGTCAATGGGTGGCACAGTGTCATTGTGCCTTTCGACGTCGGTTACCTGCACTACCAGTACCGCATGGTGAGCTGTCATCGCCCGGCCGCTTTCAGAAAAGATGTGCGGGTGGGGCAGATCCTGCTCCTCACAAAAATCCCGGAGCATGCTGACAATCGTATGGGCATACTCACCCACGTCGTAGTTGATCGAGCTGGCATTACGCGAATGCGTCCCATCGTAATCGACGCCCAGACCGCCACCCACATCAATATGGTCCACTGGCAAGCCAAGCGAGCGCAGCTCACCAAAGTAGCGAATGGCTTCACGGAAACCGTGCTGATAATCAGCCAGGTTGGCGATTTGCGAGCCCATGTGGAAATGCAGCAGACGCACGCCGTCCTGCAAACCGGCAGCGCGAAACTGCTCTACCACCCGCAACAGCTGCGCGGCGGACAGTCCGAACTTGGACTTCTCGCCACCGGTATCGGCCCATTTGCTGGACGCCAGCGAGGATAACCGAACGCGTAAGCCTACCTGCGGTGTGACGCCGAGCTTCGCGGCCTCCTCGATCACCAGGGCAACTTCTGATTCTTTTTCGATAACGATAAAAACGTTGTGGCCCAGCTTCTGACCGATAAGCGCCAGATTAATAAACTCACGATCTTTGTAGCCATTACAGACAATGGTGCCACCCTTGGGTGCCAGTGCGAGCACAGCCATCAGCTCCGGCTTGGAGCCCGCTTCCAGACCAATCGAAACGTTCTCGGTGGCAATAATATTCTCGACCACCGCCTCCTGTTGATTGACCTTGATCGGGTACAGCGCAGTGTAACCACTGGCGTAATCAAGCTCGGCAATACTGCGGTCGAACGCGCCCGTAAGTTGACGTACCCGGTCCTGCAGAATATCCGGGAAACGTACCAGAAGAGGTAGATCCAGCCCGCTTTCACGCAGTTGCGCGACCAGCTCATGGAGGTCGATGGAACCGCCATTGCTGCCACGCGGCATGACCTCAACGTGCCCTTGATCATTGATATTGAAATAGCCGGCACCCCAATGACGGATTCCGAAAACGCTGCGGCTGTCTGCAACCGTCCAATCTGTTGCGTCTTCCTTGCGCGAACGTCGTTGTGACACCATCTGTTCAACCTCCTGAAAAGGGCCGCTATAAACCCTGAAATCTCGAAAACAGGCTATAGGATAAAGCAAAATACTGAAGTACGCCTGTCTAGGCTGACCCATAACCACCTATTTACCGGCTGGATGAAGCCCCGCCACCGCTGGCCTGAGTCAGCCTCAATGGTTAATGTGCATATCAGCAACAGCGGCCGAACGAGCCATCAGATCATTCATGAATAGGGAGCACTAACATGCAGCAATATTTCAGTCTTGCCGGACGCACGGCACTGGTGACAGGCGGTAGCCGTGGGATCGGACGGATGATTGCCAAAGGCTTTCTGCGGGCAGGAGCCCGCGTCATTATCTGTAGCCGCAAGCTGGACGAATGTGAGGCGACCGCAAAGGAACTAAGCGAGTACGGTGAATGCCTCCCGCTCAGTGCCGACCTGTCTTCCGAGGAAGGTGCACGAAAGCTCTATCAGGACCTGCAAGCCCATTGCCAGAAACTGGACATTCTGGTGAATAATGCTGGCACAAGCTGGGGGGCGCCCCTGGACGACTTTCCAGTCAAGGGCTGGGAAAAAGTAATGCAACTGAACGTAACGTCAGTATTCAGTTGCATCCAGCAACTGCTCCCCCTGCTCCGCCTGGCAGGCTCCGAAACCAGTCCAGCGCGTGTGATCAATATCGGTTCGGTTGCCGGCATCAGCGCCTTCGGTGAACAAGCCTATTCCTACGGACCAAGCAAGGCGGCAGTGCACCAACTTTCACGCATGCTAGCCAAAGAGCTGGTGGGCGAGCACATCAACGTCAACGTGATCGCGCCAGGGCGTTTCCCCAGCAAGATGACCAGTCATATCCAGAGCGACCCAGAGGCGCTGGCCGAAGACTGCAAATATATCCCGATGAAGCGCTGGGGCCGGGAAGATGAAATGGCAGCGCTGGCGATTATGCTGGCAAGCACCGCCGGGGCCTACATGACCGGCAATATCATCCCGATCGACGGTGGGTTCACCCTCTGAATAAACCTGGGAGGGGGGGGGCGGCCTCTGCAATAAGCTGCCCCTGGTCATAGCTCCGAACTGAACACTGCCACATTCTTGCCCTTTGCCTTGGCCCGATACAGGGCCTTGTCAGCGCACTCGAGCACTGCATCCGGGGTTCTTTCATCCTCGGGCCAGAAAGCACCGCCAATACTGCACTGCACCTGAGCCTGCCCCGCATTCAGTCGCACTGGCAGACTCACCGCCTTGAGCGTGCGATCGGCCAACTGACGGGCGATTAGTTTAATGTCCCCCGAAACAGGTGCTAGCAGAATGACGAATTCATCACCGCCCAATCTCACCAGCAAATCACCTTCCCTGACCTTTGTTGCAACCTCGCAGCGATCACCACCAACAACTCATCACCGGCGGCATGACCCTGCTCATCATTGACCCGCTTAAAACTGTCCAGATCGAGAAATAGTAAAGCCATAGGCCGCGTTGGATCATGTCGCTGCAGGAACCGCTCAAAGGCCGCACGATTAGCCAACCCGGTGAGGCGATCGGGTTGGGGAGCAACTTCTCCAACAGCACGGCTTCATGTACATCGCCGATAAACAGGCCGTTAATCGCATCCCGGTAAACCGGTCGCTGCCGACAACAACCGTTCCTTCAGCGTTCAGCAGCCCAATCCACGCCAGCGCTGGCATGCGTGCTCGGAGCTGATCGAGCAGCCGTCTTTGCTCTGCGCGAGCCTGCGACTCAAGCAACGCATCGAGTTACGCGAACACATCGAGTATGGCCGCGCGTGAGGCCATATCACGATTCAGACGGTCGCCCAACTGATAAGCCAGCTCAATCAGGCTGCGGCCCTACTCCTCACGCAAGCGCTTTGATAAATCAGCATTGATAAAAGTGCCAAGCAGCCAACTGAGCAGGACCACTATCAACGCAATCAGCGCGGCGAAGCGAGTTCGCAGGCTGGTACTGAATCCCATCACTGCATCCTCTGATCAAGGGCTGAATTTAAATAAAATTATAACCATATTGCAGTGTCAAATACGACAGCAAGGGTCATCGATAAGGTCCCTGAAACCGATTCGATCAATCGTCTACAGCCCTTTAGTAAAGCAGCGATCAGGCTCAATAAGATGAATCTATTTAACAGCTATAAATATTTCATGAGCAAGCAATCTGCCCTGTACGTGCCTTTAACAGTGGGTTGAGATAATTTCTCATATATGTTTATTATGGCTAAAGTATTTACACGTAAATATTGGAACCCCATGACGCAGACACCTGTAACACTCAGAAAACCAGAAGCCACTGATGGCTCCGCATTGAACGCTTTGGTGGAACGCTGCAAGCCACTTGATACCAACTCGGTCTATTGCAACCTACTGCAATGCAGCGATTTTCGTGACACCGCCATTGCCGCACTCACCGCAGACCAAGACTTGGTTGGCTTCATTTCGGGTTATCGCCCGCCGACCCGACCGAACACCTTGTTCGTGTGGCAGGTCGCAGTAGACAGCCGGATGCGTGGGCAAGGCCTGGCACTTAATATGTTGATGACGTTAGTCCGACGCGTCGCGGCTGAAGGTGTTACCCACATAGAAACCACTATTTCCCCCGGTAACGAAGGTTCCGAAGCGCTTTTCAAAAAAGCGTTCCGCGAGCTTGGTGCCGATTACGACACGCATATTCTTTTTTCCAGCGCGGAACACTTCAATGGTGAGCATGACGACGAAATGCTCTACCGCGCCGGACCTTTTACGACAATGACTGTCTAAAATATTGAACTCAGGAGATACCATGAATACTTTTGAACAGTTCGAAAAACATGAGTCTGGCATTCGCAGTTACTGCCGTTCTTTCCCCGTGCTCTTCAAGCAAGCGCGCGGCGCGGAACTGATTACCAGCGAAGGCAAGCACTACATCGATTTTCTGGCAGGCGCCGGCACACTGAATTACGGGCATAACCACCCTGTACTTAAAAAGGCTTTGATCGACTATATTGCCGACGACGGCATCACCCACGGCCTGGATATGTATTCAGGCGCCAAGGAGACATTCCTGGAGGTATTCCATAGGGTTATTCTCGAGCCCCGCGGTTTCGGTGATTACGTCACCCAGTTTAGCGGCCCTACCGGCACCAACTCGGTAGAAGCAGCCCTGAAACTGGCACGTAAGGTAACCGGTCGTAATAACGTCATCAGTTTCACCAACGGCTTTCATGGCGTGACCGTAGGTGCCCTTGCGGTAACAGGTAACCAGCATCACCGGGGCGCTGCCGGCGTTCCGCTGACCGATGTCAGTCGCATGCCGTATGCCAATTATTTTGGTGAGGGCGTTAATACCATTGCAATGATGGACAAGCTGCTCAGCGATCCGAGCAGCGGTATCGACAAGCCTGCTGCGGTGATCGTCGAAGTCGTCCAAGGCGAAGGCGGCCTGAACACCGCGTCCGCCGAGTGGATGCGCAAACTGCAGAAGCTGTGCAAAAAACACGAGATGCTGCTGATTGCTGATGACATTCAAGCTGGTTGCGGTCGTACAGGTACCTTCTTCAGCTTTGAAGGTATGGGCATACAACCTGACATCATTACATTGTCCAAGTCGCTGAGTGGCTACGGCCTGCCCTTCGCCGTCGTAGTCATGCGTCGCGAACTGGATCAGTGGGAGCCAGGCGAGCACAACGGTACCTTCCGCGGCAATAATCTGGCATTTGTGACCGCTGCCGCGGCCATGGAGCACTTCTGGACTACTGATGAATTCGCCAAGAGCGTTCAGGCCAAGGGCAAATTGGTCAAGGACCGGATGCAGAAGATTGTCAGCAAGCTAGGACCGAACTCTTTGTTCGTCAAAGGCCGAGGCATGATGGTCGGCATCAGTTGCCCCAACGGCGAGATCGCATCAGCCGTATGCCGTGAAGCTTTCGAACACGGCCTGGTCATCGAAACCAGTGGCAACCACAGCCAGGTAGTCAAATGCCTTGCACCGCTGGTTATTACCGAAGAACAGATCAACACAGCCATGACAATTCTCGACGCAGCATTCGCGAAAGTCATGAAATCACAGACTGCCGAACAGGCATCTTGAGGGAAAAAAAATGATTGTACGCACACTGAAAGAATGTGAAAACTCGGAGCGTCGGGTCAAGAGTGACAACTGGGAAAGTACCCGCATGTTGTTGAAAGACGACAAGATGGGATTCTCTTTTCATATCACCACCATCTATGCCGGCACAGATACTCATATCTGGTACCAGAACCACCTTGAGTCTGTGTATTGCATGAGTGGCGATGGCGAAATCGAGACCAAGTCCGATGGCAAGATCTACAAGATCGAACCCGGTACGCTGTATATTCTGGACAAGCATGACGAGCACCAGCTGCGTGGCGGTAAGACCGACATGAAGATGGCATGCGTTTTCAACCCGCCACTCAGCGGCAAGGAAGTGCATGACGAGAACGGCGTGTATCCCGTCGACGACAGCGCTACTGGCTGATTGCCATTGCCGGGCCGGGTAGCCTTTCATGATTGATGAAAGGCGCTCTGCCAGCAGCGGCTTCAGCCGTTGGTAAGAAGTCATTCGCCTCCTTACAGGGGATGCGAGCAACATTCACCAACGACAAAATGAGAATTATGCATACAGTAGAAAAAATTGGCGGTACTTCAATGAGCCGCTTCGATGAAGTACTCGACACCCTGTTCATTGGTAATCGCAAGAAACACGAACTCTACAACCGTGTATTCGTCGTTTCTGCCTATGCCGGCATGACCAACCTGTTGCTGGAACACAAAAAATCCGGCGAGCCAGGTGTATATGAGCGTTTTGCCGACGCGCAAAACGAGGATGCATGGCTAGACGCACTCGATGCCGTTCTGGCTAGCATGCGCACCAAGAATGCTGAATTGTTCACCGGTGAATATGAACGTCAGGCAGCCGACCGCTTTATCGAAGGCCGCATCGGTGATGTGCGCGACTGTATGTTGAGCCTGCAACAGCTATGTACCTATGGCCACTTTCAGCTCACCGAGCACCTGATGAAGGTGCGCGAAATGCTGGCATCGCTGGGTGAAGCTCACAGTGCTTTCAATACCGTACTGGCTCTGAAAAAGCAGGGTGTGAACGCCCGCCTGGTCGACCTGACCGGTTGGAACCAAACCGAGCCCAAGCCATTCCTGGAGATGATCAAGGACAGCTTTTCCGGCATAGACCTGAGTAAGGAACTGGTGGTTGCAACGGGATACACCCATTGCAGCGAAGGTCAGATGAACACCTTTGACCGCGGCTACAGCGAAATTACATTCGCGCAGATCGCGGCAACAACCAGCGCGCGGGAAGCGGTAATTCACAAGGAATACCATCTTTCCAGTGCAGATCCGAATCTGGTTGGGCTGGATAACGTGGTTACCATCGGCCGCACCAATTACGACGTGGCGGATCAGTTGTCTAATCTGGGCATGGAAGCAATCCATCCCAAGGCAGCACGTACCCTGCGACGCGCAGGCATCCAGCTGCGCATCAAGAATGCTTTCGAGCCCGAGCACGACGGGACCCTGATCAGTCAGGACTATTGCAGCGAAAAACCCTGTGTCGAGATTATTGCCGGACGCAAGGATGTTTTTGGTCTCGAAGTCTTTGACCAGGAAATGCTCGGCGATGTCGGTTACGATATCGAGATCACCAAGCTACTCAAGCAATTGCGCATTTACGTGGTGAACAAGGATTCGGACGCCAACAGCATCACTTACTATGCCTCGGGATCACGCAAGATGATCAATCGCGCATCACGCCTGATCGAGGAAAAGTATCCGATGGCCGAAGTGCGAGTGCACAACATCGCTATTGTCTCGGCGATCGGCTCCGACCTCAAGGTCAAGGGTATTCTGGCTAAGACAGTTGCTGCGCTGGCCAAGGCAGATATCAGTATCCAAGCTATTCACCAGTCGATCCGCCAGGTTGAGATGCAATGCATCATCAATGAGGAAGATTATGCGGATGCCGTAGCGGCATTGCACCGCGCACTGATCGAACCCGAGAATCACGGGGACGTGATCGCTGTCGCCTGATATAACGGGCGTCGCGTCAGTTAAAAAACTGCAAGCCAACATCTTGCAGTTTTTTTATGCCTGAATGCTGGTCGCTGTAGGCCCCCACACCTAGAATGACCCACAATAATACCAACCATATGGAGATGCCCCCTTGATTGAAGCCGTCTGGATCGCATTTGCCTTCATTCTGGGCCTGATCATGCGCCAGATCGGTCTGCCACCCCTGATCGGATATCTTGCCGCAGGTTTTGCCTTGGCAGGCTTTGGTGACAGCTTTGGTGTAGGGCCGCAGGACAGTGCTGTTTTAGCGCACATCGCTCACCTGGGCGTGCTCCTGTTGCTGTTTACCGTGGGACTAAAGCTCAAACTCAAGAATCTCATACGCCCCGAGGTAATCGGCGGTAGCCTACTGCACTTCATATTGTCTACCGCCGTATTCCTGCCGGGTATTCTGGTGCTGCTGGATATCAGCATGCGTGAATCCATTTTGCTCGCCGTGGCGCTGTCTTTCTCCAGTACGGTATTGGCAGCCAAAGTACTGGAGGGCAAACGGGAGCTTCGGGCTTTTCATGGCCGTGTCGCCATTGGCGTGCTGATCATGCAGGATCTGATCGCCCTACTGGTAATCAGCATTGCCAGCGGCACCACACCTTCGGCCTGGGCATTACTGGTCTTCGCCATTCCCCTGCTAAAGCCCCTACTCTATCGCCTGCTGGACATGTGCGGCCATGAAGAATTGCTGGTTCTGCTTGGCCTCTTTTTGGCGCTGGTCATTGGCGGAGTCGGCTTCGAGTCTGTTGGTCTCAGCTCCGAACTGGGCGCGCTGGCCTTCGGCGCAATGCTCGCCAACCATAAACGCGCCGGAGAACTGTCCCAGTCACTCTGGAGTCTGAAAGAAGTATTTCTGGTGGGTTTTTTCCTGCAGATCGGCATTGGCGGTCTGCCGAACACCGATGCGATTATTTTCGCCGTAGTGATGGCTGTAGTACTGCCACTCAAGGGAGTGCTCTTCTTCTTCCTCTTCCTGCTGTTCAAGCTGCGTGCACGCAGCGCCTTTCTGAGTAGCGTGAGTCTAACCAACTACAGTGAATTTGGCTTGATCGTTGCCAGCGTGGTCCTGCCTGAATGGCTGATCCCTCTGGCGCTGACAGTCTCGCTCTCATTTCTTGTGTCAGCTCCTATCAACCGCCTTGCTCACCCGCTCTACGAGCGCCTGGCAAACCGTTTGATTCCGTTTGAGCGGGACATTCGTCACCCTGACGAACAACCCTTGTCACTGGGCGATGCGGAGATTCTGGTGATGGGTCAGGGCCGGACCGGACGTGCCGCTTACGACAGCCTTGCTAACAAGGGATACCGGGTAGTGGGTTTGGACTCGGACCCGGTAGCCATCGAAGCAAGCGTCAAGGCAGGGCGGCATGCGCTGTTCGCCGATGCCGAAGACCAGGTATTCTGGCATAGCCTGCAGATGCCGCACGTGCACTCGGTGGTGCTTGCGATGAACGACGCGGAGGCCAAGACCATCGCCGTGCAGAAATTGCGCAGCCGCGGATTCCAGGGTTTGATTGTCTCCCATGCGATGTATGAGGACATTGCCGAGCGCATTCTGGAGGCAGGGGCAGATCTGGCCTACCTCACCATGAGCGAGGCGGGCAACGGGCTGGCCGAACAGGTTAATCGGGCTATCATCAGCCGTCAGCCTACGCCAGCAAATCAGCATAGTTGACTCAACGCTCGAGCAGAAAGTCCTTCACCTGCGCCGCAGCCTGCACTGGGTGCTCCTGCATGAAACAATGTCCGCCCGGCGTCGCACGGGCGGTGACATGGTGATTATTGAGAGCCAACTTGCGCGCGGACTGCAGAACAAATGGATAGGTGCTCTGGCCGTGAATCAGCAACGTCTGGGTGCGTATCCGCTTCAGCGCTGGCCAAAGCCGCTTGGGCATACTCTCGAATACCTCCGCCTCACGGCTCGGCCGACATTTGAGCTCCACACCCAGTTCATCATGATCTTTTAGCGCGTGATCGATATGGGCGCGAAACGCCGCGTCTTCCCAGCCACGAAAAATACCCCGACCGTGAAGCGCGCCATAGGCTGTATCCCGATCAGGCCAGAAATGACGTCGCGCCCGCGCGCTATCGGCCATCGGATTACGACGTACACCCAACAGACTGAGACTGGTACGCAGCCCGATCAACTTCAATGGAAAAAGCACTGGATCAAGCAGAACCGCGCGTTGAAACACAGTCGGATGGCTTGCCAGAATCAAGCTGGTGAGCACACCACCAAAACTGTGTCCGCAGGCGTACACAGGCACCTCACCAAACGGCGCACGTCCAGCCTCGAAGGCTTCCAGCGCCAGCTCTGCGTTGCGATTCCAACCTAAAAAATGTCCTCCATGGTCACTCTCGCCATGGCCCTGCACATCGCATAACCAAAGATCAAAGTCCGCCGCCAGATGACTGAGCATAGGCTCGTAGCTGCGGGTGCAAAAACCATTGCCATGGAGGAAATGCAGCAATGGCTTGCCGGTTGGCGGCGTATACCAGCCGCGCGAGACGAATCCCGCGCTATTTAGGTGAGTCCAGGGCAGCAACTGCATAGAGAGCGCTCGGTAAATAAAACGCTATTCTAAAGATCCTGCCCAGCGCTGTCAGTGATTAAAACAGAGACTTGAAGGCATTCCTTCGGGGGATCTGCAATCTCAATTAAGCCAATCCAGGGTTAGCAGCAGACGCCGTTCGCCAGCGACAAGCGGCGGCGAGCGATGAACCAGGCCACGACCTTCATTTCCCTGCCAGCGTTCGCCCTTGAGCAACGCAACCTGTCCTGCCTGCAAAGATTGCGGTTCGACATTCAAGGGCTGCAGATCAATCGGCGGGCCACCAAGGTATTGGCGTGCCAGCGGTGGCAAGACGACCGCCTGGGGTACAGACTCATCCTGCACAGCTTCAATCGTGAGAGTCTCAGCCAATTGATGGCCCTGATCAAGCAGCAGCCGGGCAAAGTGCTGCACTGAGCCTTCCAGACTACGTTGCCAAACGGCCAGATTGACATCATCCCGTAGGATATCGGCCAGTATCGTCACATCCTTGGTCTGCACCTTAGCCGTCATGCAAGTCAGGGATTGCGCCAGCATCAGGCGGCTTCCTCTTCGACCCAAGACCCAAAAGGGTCATTGAAATGGCGCCAAGCGTCCTTGCCCAGTGCCATTTCCTGCTCTGTGAGCAAGCAGCTGTCTAGCTCCCTGCCAAGAAGCTCGAAATCAATATGCTGGCCGATAAACACCAGCTCTTGCCGACAGTCACCCACCTGGCCATCCCAGTTAGCCGCGATTTCATCAAGCTCCTGAGAGCCCGTCGGCCATTCATGCCGGGGTACCGACTGCCACCAGCGGCCAGCATAGCTATAACGCATCACTCCACCAGCTTGGGACCAGTTACCCGCCTCCTCGATTTTGTTGGCAAGCCAGAAGTAGCCCTTCGAGCGCAGCAGACGTCCGTTCTCCCAAGTGCGGTCAAGGAAACGATAGAATCGCTCGGGATGAAAAGGTTTGCGGGCCCGGTAGCTACCCGAAGCTATCCCGTATTCTTCTGTTTCGGATCTGTGCTCACCGCGCAACGCCTTCAACCAGCCCGCTGCCAGTGAGGCACGCTCGAAACTGAAACGTCCCGTATTGAGTACCTTTGCCAGCGGCACCTGACCCATGACCATCGGTAGAATCTCTGCTTCGTTGTTCAAGCTACGCAGAATTGCCAGGAGCTCCTCGCGCTGCACCGAGGAAATCAAATCGATCTTGCTCAGCAAGATTACATCGGCAAATTCCACCTGCTCGATAAGCAGGTCAGTAATACTCCGTTCGTCGTCCTCACCCAGAGTTTCACCCCGACTGACCAAACTGTCTGCGGCCTGAAAATCAGTGAGGAAATTCATTCCGTCAACCACAGTAACCATGGTGTCCAGGCGAGCCAGATCAGAGAGGCTGTGACCGTCTTTGTCGCGGAAGGTAAAGGTCTCCGCAACCGGCAATGGCTCGGATATACCCGTGGACTCGATCAGCAAATAATCAAAGCGGCCCTCTGTGGCGAGTCGGGCCACTTCTTCGAGCAGGTCTTCACGCAAGGTGCAGCATATGCAGCCATTACTCATCTCGATCAGTTTTTCATCCGCACGATTGAGCGTCACATTGCGCTGCACCTCGCTGGCATCAATATTGATATCGCTCATGTCGTTAACGATCACCGCGACGCGTAGGTTGTCCCGGTTACGTAAAATCTGATTGAGCAAAGTGCTTTTGCCCGCACCCAAAAACCCTGACAAGACACTGACGGAGAGACGAGAGTCGCTAGATTTCATAGCGTGTTCCTATACAGATAAGAAGGCCTTCACTATATTGATATAACATAACATTATCAACAAGGAGACAATTTCCTCTCCAAATAACTTCCTCTCCAAATATAGTTTCCCAGCGACACTCTCAGCGCACATCAAACTGCTAAAATATCAATACATCCACCTGCCACGGCGCCCCATGAATCCAGACTTAGGCTTGATCTACCAAGAGCAATCACTGATCGACAACCAGCCGGTCGAGTTTTTGCAGATACGCTTCAGTGAAATTGATTTCGTCAGCCACGAACTCTGCACCACCCTGTTCGAGGTGCCATGGGGTGAAGACGCCAAATTGCATGCGCTGTCACTCGATTTCGGTCAGGAGATTCTGCTCGAGCTACTCGCTCACCTCGAGCCTGATGCGCAGCAGGCTTTTCTAACACAAGTAAATGGTCAACTGCCGCCCTTTCACGTCAGTCTCCCGGAGCCGGTGCTGGTTGAGCGTGTATGGTGTGCGTTAGGAGAGGAACAGGAAGTCGAAGGGGAAAGCTTCATCCCCTTCGTCATTCAGAGCCTGGATAATCAACGTAGTATGTAGTCGATACTGGTAACAACCCTTACCCGCTTGGTCTCAGGGGTAAAGGGGTCAACATCCTCGATCGAGAAATACCCCTGGGATGCCCGCCGTATGCTACCGACACTGGCTTCAGCATCCCGCGCGAACTGGTCCGCTGCAGCACGTGCGTCACGAGTAGCGTCCGCGATCATCTCCGGCTTGATTGATTCCAGACCGGTAAATACAAAACTGGGCTGAAATTCATAGCTTTGGGTCAGAGCCACACCGGACTTGACCAGTTCGCCCACCGATTGCATCGTCGTTTTGACCCGTTCTACATCCTGAGTGCGGACCAACACAGTTACCTCCGCCCGGTAACGATCCGCCGGCAGTACCGAGCTATACACATTGGCGTGCTGATCGGTAATCTTGGGCATGGACAACTGGATGTCAGCCTCACTGAAGCCTTTGAGTAACAGGAAGGATCGAATCAGACTCTGTTGCAATTCGATATCGTTTTGCAGCGGATCCAATTCATTGCCGAACACCGAAAAATTGATCGGCCACAACGCCAGATCAGCGTCAACCGTTCGCTCCGCCAACCCTTTAACGCTGACAACTCGATCGGCATCGCGAAATTGCAGCATGCCGCTTTTGATATTGATTGCCATGAAGGCCAGTGCAAGCGCAATGAATGCTCCTGCCACCATCTGCCATAATGCGCCAGATTTGCCGGTCATTGTGGGAGTCCCCATCTAGTGTAAAAGCCCACATTAACCGAAAAACCTGAAACGAAAAATCCAGGTCGCATTAATCGTCTTTTCGCAGGTCTTGCGGAATATCCGGCGTCGGCATGGGGCCCGGCCGCTTGCCCTGACCCGCGCGGTATTGCCGCAGCTGGAATACATACGCAAGCACCTGCGCTACAGCCAGGTAGAGGCCGGCGGGGATTTGCTGATCCAGATCGGTACTGTAAAACACTGCTCGTGCCAGGGGCGGCGACTCGAGAATGATCACTTCATTTTCGGCCGCCACTTCGCGAATACGCTGGGCAAGGAAATCGGCGCCCTTGGCAACCAATATCGGCGCGCCGGAGTTCAACGGGTCGTACTTCAAGGCCACCGCGAAATGGGTCGGGTTAGTGATCACCACGTCCGCCTGGGGCACCTCGCCCATCATCCGCCGCTCGGCCATTTCCCGCTGCAGTTGGCGAATCCGGCCCTTTACCTCTGGCTTGCCTTCGGAATCCTTGAATTCATCACGGATTTCCTGCTTGGTCATCTTCAGCTTCTGCGCGTTGTCCCATATCTGAAACGGAATATCGACTGCTGCAATTAGAATCAGCGAACACGCCAGGAAAAATAACGCCCTACCGAGAATCCAGATGCTATGACTGATGGCATCTGGCAAGGGTTCCGAGTTCAACGCACGCAGCTCATTCTGAAAGAACGACAGCACCAGCAGTGCCATCGCCAGCACCACCAGAAACTTGGCCAACGCCTTGAGCAGCTCGACCAGGGCCTTGATGGAAAACATCCTTTTCAACCCTGCGCCCGGATTCATCCGGCTCACTTTCGGCGCCAGAGCCTTGCCACTGAATAGCCAACCGCCCAGCATAATGGGACCCACAATGGAGGCAACGAACAACACAAAAAACAGCGGAGCGAGAATCTTCAAGCCGATATTGACCGACTCAAGCAGATGCACTCCCATGCTATCGGTTGCATAGAGCGCATCGCGTTCCAACGAAAAGTTATAGGCCATCAGATCCAGCAACAGACCCACCATGAGCGGGCCAAAAAAGATCAGTCCGGCGGCTGAACACATCACCACCGCAAGAGTATTGAGCTCCTTGGAACGCGCGATCTGGCCCTTGTCACGGGACTCTTTGAGCCGTTTCTCGGTGGGGTCTTCGGATTTTTCCTGACCGCTGTCCGGTTGCTCTGACATTACTGGGCCCTCACCAGCCCGCGCAGCCAGATCAAGGTATCGGTAGTAACTATTTGATAATGCTCGCCGACGCTGGCGAGCAAAGCCCACATGATGAACAGACCAAACACCAGGGTAAGGGGGAAACCAATCGAGAAAATGTTCAACTGCGGCGCGGCCCGCATCATCACACCAAAAGACAGGTTGACGATCAATAGAGCAGTAATCGCTGGCAGGCCGATCAGTACGGCTGCCGCCATCACCCAGGAGAAACGCAGGACCACTGCCTGAAAATCAGACACCAGAAAGAATTCGCCCAGGGGCAAGGTCGTAAAGCTTTCAACCAGCACCTCAATGACTACCAGATGACCATTGATGGAGAGAAACAAAAGGGTCACCAACATGGTAAAAACCTGGGCAACCACGGCCACGGAAATGCCCAAGCTTGGATCGTTCATCGAGGCAAAACCCAGACCCATTTGCATCGCTACGATCTGACCGGCCAGCACGTGAATCTGAAACAGCAGCTGCAGCACGAAACCCATGGTGGCACCGATCAGGATCTGCTCGGCGATGATTGCCCAGGTAGTCAGCTCCAGGGGATCCATGGAAGGCGGTGCAGGTATATGCGGCACCACCAGTAAAGTCAACGCCACCGTCAGAAACAGCCGTATGCGCGCCGGGACTAGCTGGGTACCAATCACCGGCATGGTCATCATAAGGCTGGCAATGCGGAAAAATACCCACATGTAACTGGATATCCAGCGGCTGATGTCGGCACCGGTCAGTTCCAGCATCAGCCGATCAGGCTCGGAATATTGCGATACAGGGTGTCGGTGTAATCGATAAGTTGTGTCACTAGCCAAGGGCCGAGCACAATCAGCGTTAGGAAAGTGAACAGCAGACGCGGCAAAAAACTGAGCGTCTGCTCGTTGATTTGCGTGGCCGCCTGAAACATCGCAACGATCAGGCCGACAAAAAGACTGGGCAACACGATGACAGCCACCATGACGGTGGTCAGCCAGAGCGCCTGGCGAAATAACTCAACTGCGATCTCGGGGGTCATCGCCGGGCTCCTATGTCACTGCAAAACTGGCGGCAAGGGTACCGATAATCAGCGCCCAGCCATCAACCAGTACAAACAGCATGATTTTGAATGGCAGGGAAATAATCAAAGGCGAGAGCATCATCATACCCATGGCCATCAATACGCTGGCCACGACCAGATCGATCACCAGGAATGGAATAAAGATCATGAAACCGATTTGAAACGCCGTCTTCAACTCCGAGGTGACGAATGCCGGCACCAGAATATGAAAAGGCACGTCCTCGGGTCGGGTCAGATCATCGCGCCGGGCAAGACGCACGAATAGCTCAAGGTCGGTCTCACGGGTCTGCGCCAGCATAAAACCACGAAGCGGAATGCTCCCCCGCTCCAGCGCCTGCTGGGGCGAAAGCTCCTCGTTCAAATAAGGCTGCAGGGCCGTTTCGTTTATCTTTTCGTATACCGGCGCCATAATGAAAATCGACAAGAAAATCGCCAATCCGACCATGATCTGGCTCGACGGCGTCTGCTGCAGGCCCAATGCCTGACGGAGAATCGCAAAAACAATAATGATTCGGGTGAAGCTGGTCATCATCATGACGAAAGCCGGGATGAAAGACAGTGCTGACATCAGCAACAGAATCTGCAAGCTGACCCCGTAGGTCTGTCCACCGTCTTCGTCCGTACTCAGGGTGATCGCTTTCATGGTCAGCAGATCGCCTGCTTCCTGGGCAATCGCGGTGGGTATCAGAAACATCAGCAACAACGGTATCCAACGCTTCATGTGCGCGGCTCCCGCTTGATCAGTGAGCGTAGGGTTCTCGCAAAATCGCTGTTGATGCCCGCAGCAACGGGTAATTCCGCCACCGGCTCATCGAACGTATGCAAGGTGGTTATCCGGCCGGGGGAGGCTCCCAGGAGAAGTTGCTTGCCCCCGACATCGACCAGGACCAGCCGATCCCGGGGCCCCAGAGCCAGGCTGCTGACCATCTTGATGTGCTGCCCACCCCGCGGGGCCAACGGGCCAACCCGACGCATCAGATAACCAATCAGGAATATCAGACCCACGACCAGCACCAAGCCCAACCCGAGCTGCCCCAGTTGTGCGGCGACGTTGATCGAATTGCCGCTTTCAGGTTGCTGCGCGTAGGCAACTGTAGACAACAGAAGCATCGGCGCGCCACCCAGACGCAAGGATCTGGACCGCATCAGCGCAGCTTCTTGATTCGTTCAGACGGACTGATCACGTCGGTCAGACGGATGCCGAACTTCTCGTTCACCACCACCACTTCGCCATGGGCGATCAAAGTACCGTTGACCATCACATCAAGCGGCTCGCCGGCCAGACGGTCTAGCTCGACCACCGAGCCCTGGTTAAGCTGCAGCAGATTGCGAATAGTGATATCCGTGTTGCCCACTTCCATCGAGATAGTCACCGGGATGTCCAGAATAACGTCCAGATTCGGTGTATCACCTCCGGTCTCGAACGACTCACCGGGCTTGATACTCGGCGCGTTGAATTCTTCCATCGCCATGCGCGGCGACTTATCGTTTTCAGCGAGCATAGCGTCAATATCGTCCTGACTGGCATCACCCGACTCGTCCAGTGCCGCAGCCCATTCGTCTGCCAGCGCCTGCTCTTCAGGGGTTACATCGGCGGACGTCTTGTCATCGGCCATCTTGTTATTCCTCGGTACTGTTGATTGGCATAGTGATTATTGGAATTCGGGAATGTCGTCAGCGCGGCCGAACGACCGGCCCCAGTATCTGCAGTGCCAGATTGCCCTTTACGGAGCCGATCTTGGCCTTGAATGTGGGCACGCCGTTGGCGCACAGGATCATGTGATCCGGCAGCTCGACCGGAATCACATCTCCAGCCTGCATACTCAATAGATCCTTGAGCTTCAGCTGACGCCGCACCACGGTGGCACTCAGTGGCACGCGGGCTGCGGTAATTTCTTCGCGCAAGGCGCGTATCCAGCGCTCATCGTGGTCATCTATATCAGACTGTACGCCCGAATCGAGCACTTCGCGCAGCGGCTCTATCATCGAATAGGGGAACGTGATGTGCATATCGCCGCCGCCGCCATCCAGCTCGATATGGAATGTCGACACAACCACCACCTCGCTGGGACTGACAATATTGGCCAGCGCCGGATTCACCTCCGAGTTGACGTACTCGAAATTCACATCCTGCACCGCTTGCCAGGCTTCCTTAAGGTCAAGAAACGTCTGATCCAGCACCATGCGCACAACACGCAGCTCGGTGGGGGTAAATTCTCGACCTTCGATCTTTGCATGGCGGCCGTCGCCGCCAAAAAAATTATCAACCAGCTTGAACACCAGTTTGGCGTCGAGAATAAACAGAGCGGTACCGCGCAACGGTTTCATCTTGACCAGGTTGAGGCTGGTTGGCACATAGAGGGAATGAATGTATTCGCCAAATTTCATCACTTGCACGCCGCCCACCGCCACATCGGCTGATCGACGCAACAAGTTGAACATGCTGATACGGGTGTAGCGCGCGAAGCGTTCGTTGATCATCTCGAGGGTCGGCATGCGCCCACGGACAATACGATCCTGGCTAGTCAGGTCATAACTTTTGATCGAGCCGGGGGCAGCATCGACCTCGGTATCGACTGCGCCGTCATCGACACCATGCAACAGCGCATCGATTTCGTCCTGTGACAGCAGATCCTGAACGGCCATGGGTGCTTCCTATTGCAAGACTATGTTGGTGAACAATACGGTTTCGATTACCGGGTTGCCCAATTCCTTCTCGAGCATCGACTTCACAGCCAATGTCGCGCGCTCACGCAATGCTTCCTTACCCTCGGGAGTGAGCAGAGTCGAAAACTCCTCGCTGCTCAACTGCAGGACCAACTCATTGCGCAATAACGGCAGATGCTGGACCAATGCCGCCATCGCTTCCGGATCGCGCCCCATCAATACCACGTTGACCTGCATATAACGGCGCCTGCCTTCGTGGGTAAAATTGACAACGAACGCCGGATCCATAGATTGATATATGGCCTGTTGACGCACTGGCGCGGCATCAACTACCGGCTCCGCGGGTTCTTCTTCGCCGCCCATGAAGAAAAAAGCTGCGCCGCCAGCCGAAATCAGCACTGCCAAAAAAACGGCGCCAATCAGAATAAAGAGTTTTTTCCGGCTCTTGACCGGGACGCCCTCGCCATCAGCTGAGGGCTGTTCTTCTGGTTCCTGCTTTGCCATGACAAAATACCGTCACTTATGCCGAGAAAAGCCTGTTTCACGGGCTGGTGGGAAGGGTTCTGCATCGTCCATGCCAACTTCCACGCAGCATGCAGAATCTAGCCTTCAAGGATAAAGCTAAGTGCAGCAAATGTCTTTGTTTGAAAGTTCCCGAACACAGACAAAAAAACCGGGCCCCGGCCCGGTTTTTGAAGAGTACTGACAATGCGATCAGGCGTAGTAATCAACCAGCCGTCTGGACTGGGCCTGCGTTATCGCTGCCGAGGCGAGCATCATCCCGGCCTCGTCCGCTTCCAGCGTCTGCGATCCGGTCAGGGGGCCGCGCCGTTGACCCTCTCTGGCGCCCTCCTCATTGTGATGCGCCTGCTGATCGACTGCGGAATCACCCACAGACACGTCTACCAGATTCATTCCCTGCTGGCTAAACGCTTCGCGCAGACGGAACATCTGGGCTTCAAGCGCTTCCCGCACCGACGGATTCTGAGTAACGAACTGGACCTGATGCTCCTGCCCACGGGTCTGGATATTAATTTCCAACGGACCCAAGTCCGCAGGATCCAGACGGATATTCACGCTGCGCAGATTCTGGCTGGACATCCACAGCATCTTGTCCATGACTGCGTCACCCCAACCAGCCTGACCGAAAGGTACGTTCAACGTCTGGCTCGCAGCCAGCACTGGACGTGCAGCCAGCGCCCCCTGAGCTGCAGCCTGAGTCTGTGCGCCTGGACGCAGCAGTCCTTCACCTGAGTCCTTGTCCGCTCCGGGCTGCCGTCCGCTCAGGGCTTCGAGGGTTTCTGCCAACTTACCAGCAAACGCTGCTTTGCCTTCGGCCGCGGCCGGCGTCATCTCAAGATTACGCTGGACTGGCTGCTGACCGTCAAGCTGTGTGATTTTCTCAGTCATGGCCCGCGTACCCATCTGGCCGGACTGCTCCTGACGCTGGTCACGCTCACCCTTACCTAGTTGATCCTGCGTCAACTGTAGGCTCACAGCCCCAGCGTCAGGTTTGACTTTGTTCCCCAAGGAATCAAGCGTGCCATCAGCCATGGCAAAGGTGCCTGCAACCGGCGTTGATGTTGCCCCCAGCAGCGGCGCTGCTAACGCCGCTTCATCTCGCGCATCAGCAATGGCTTCGTCAACATCACCAAGAAACTGTCGGGCCTGATCCAGCCACTGGGACCATTCTTCTGCCAGACCAGTCAGCTCTTGCTGCTGATCCGCCGACGCGCCTTCGACTTGCAACAACGCTGCCTGTTCGCCCGTCTCACTGCGCAACTCATCGAGTTGAGCCAGCCACGCCTCCATACCCGCCGGCAAGTTTTTGCCGTCGACGGCAAGCTCGGCGACCTCCAGCAACTTGCCCGCAGCGTCACTTTCGGCTTCGCCGAGCAATTGAATCAGCGCTTCTACATCATCGGGCTGTTGCTTCGATAGAATATCAGCGAAGCTCGCACCCGCGTTCTGGCCTGATTCAGCGGGGCCTCGGGACGTCGACTGGGCTTTACCTGGTAACGATCCGGTGCTGATAAACGCCAGCAGATTCTGACTGACTGACATCGCAAATTCTCCATTGCAGGTGACGGGATTGTGCCTGGCGAGTAACCATGCAACCAATGCAAAAGGAAGATGCAAGCGGCGAGCCAGCTTCGGATAAAAGAATTAAATAACAAGAGGGCTTGATGATGCTTCAAATAACCAGTTGCGGTGCGAGACGTTGAAAGCCTTGCCTGATTTTATCGAAGCTGCGATGGGCCGCTTGAACATCCTTGACCAACGCTGCGCGTTCGGCCTCTTCACAGGCTTGCTGCAGGGCCAGGGCTCCCATATTGCCGCAACTGCCCTTGAAACTATGGGCTGCCTGGCGGAAGTCATCCCAGTCGTGGGTGTCCAGGCTGCTGCGCAGCCGGCTCAATCGGGCCACGGCATCTCGGTTGAAGGTCTCTAGTAGCAGGGGATAGTCTTCCTGCATCAACTCGCGCAATGCGTTTTGTACCGTGGGGTCTATGTCCATAAGCCGTTCGGGCATGCAATCCGTGTCTCCTGAGTGTCCGTAAACCGAGGTGCATTCAATTTAAGGCAGTATGCCCAAGCTGCCAGACAAAGACTACTGTGACCTTATTGCCCTTGACATTGAAACGCAGTTCCTCAGACAGCGCCCTAACCAGCGCCAACCCACGTCCGGCGTAGCCTTCGTGCACCCTGGTGGCACTGTGCTCGACGAAACCCTCACCGCTGTCTTCCATCTCTATCGCCAGCGTGCCGCCAGCCATATCAGGCCGATGATCCAGCACAACCCGTACCCAGCCATCCTGCAGCGCTGCCAAGCGCCGGTTACGTTCCAGGTAATAACGGGTAAAACCGCGCGAATCAAGCTTGAGCGACGAGTCAAGCTGCAACAAACCATGCTCCAGAGCATTACTGTAAAGTTCGCTGAGGATGGTAAACAGACGCCCGGCGTGGGAGCGCAAGCCCGGCACCTCCATCAATACTTTGATCAAAAAAGGCAAAGGATTGTGCTCGCGAATCGAGGCCGCGCGAAAGGTGTATGCCAACTGCCAGTCCTGAGCGTCCAGGTGCCTGACATCCTCATGCAACAGTGTTGCTGGCGGTGCCTTGAGCGGCTGCATGACGACCTCGAGCAAGCTGATGTCGTCTTCCGGACTGCCATGAAAGGCTTCCAGCGCTTCCAACAGTCCGTCAAAAATCGCATGCGGGGGCCTTTTGAAGCGACTGATGAACTCGGCCAGACGCTCCTCGCCAAACTCTTCGCCAGCCTGGTTACGGCTCTCGATTACCCCGTCCGTCCAACACAATAGTCGCTCCCCCGGCGCCATCGGTAACACAACTGGGATGGGATCAAACCGCTCCGGCAACGCCACTGCCAACGGCAGATGAGTGGACGGCACGCGATGCAGTAATTGGCCCTCCTGGCCGAGCAACAGCACTTCCGGCAAACCACCGTTCCAGACCTCGATCAGCCCCTTGTCCGGATTGACTTCGATCAGCACCGCACAACAGAAGATGCCCACAGGAAGAATCCGTCTGAGCTTGTTGTTCGCCTCCAGCAGTATGTCCCGCAGATTGAAGCCGCGGGCGGTCATCGAATAAAACACTTCCGCCAACGGCATCGCACCAATCGCAGCGGACAGACCATGTCCGGTGAAGTCGCCAAGCAGAATATGCATACCACCGGAAGGCTTGTAGGCTGCCAACAGAATGTCACCGTTGAACATGGCAAAAGCCGTCTGGACGTAACGCACATTGCTTGCATCAAGACTACCGGCATGGGCAACACGGTCGTAGATGATCTTCGCCAGCTCTTGTTCGCGCAACAAACGCTCATGTTGCTGACTGAGCAGGTCGCGTTGATCCTGCAGCGTCTGATGCATATCCTGCATGCGATTGAACGCCTGGATCTTGGCCTGGAGAATAACCGGATTATAGGGTTTGGTGAGAAAGTCATCACCCCCGGCCTCGAGGCACTTCACCAGCGCGCCGGTTTCGGTCAGGCTGGTCAGGAAGATGATCGGGATCAGATTTTCGCCCGACTGCAGCTTCATCCGCCGAGCTGCTTCGAAGCCGTCCATGACGGGCATCAAGGCGTCCAACAGGACCAGGTCGGGCTGGTGCGCACTGAACTGTACCAGCGCTTCCAGACCATTCTCGGCGCTGAATACCTGGTGGCCCAGACGGGCGACGAGACGCCCAAGAATCATCCGATCGGTCGGATTATCGTCCGCTATGAGGACTTTCAGCGACGAACTCTGTTGATCTGACACCAGACCCTGGGGGCGATGAACGGCCATGGCCTATTCGATACTGAACAGCTGTTCGAAGTTGGAGATACTCAACACTTTGCGCACGTTCTGATTGCAGTGGATGATACGGATATCCGCCGCATCGCCACCCGCGTGGTCTCTGAGCAGCAGGAGCATACCCAATGCAGAGCTGTCGATATAATCCGTGTCGTTTAGATCCACCACAAAACGCTGGGGCGTAAGTCCGCCCCGCTCGTACGCTTCCCGGAAATCCTGATGCGCACCGAAATCGAACCGACCGGACACCTTGATAGTCAGCTCCTGGCCGTCGGGGGATAGAGTGGCCTTGATGGGCATGCGCCTTCCTTATTAATTGCTGCAGCTATGCCGCTGCTCGGGCTGCGACACTACCGTCGCTAAAATAAATGCCAGATTGGCAGTCACATCAAGATAACAGTATGGCTGCTTGGGACTCTTGCGTGTGAATTAAGTACTAGCACAGGGCCAAGGGCCTGTCAGGGATTATTTGAACTGCGGCCAAAGGCCCTCTGGGATAATTCGTCGAGCAATTTCTGTTCCTGCCGGTCAGCCCTGAGACGTGCCTCTTCATGGTAGCGTTCTACCAATTTGCGCAACCCCTCAAGACGCTGATAACGCTGACGCCAGTGCTCCCGAGCCTTTTCCAGACTTTGGCCATTCCATATCACTGTTTGCTGTTGCTGCTCGATTGCGGTCTGCATCTGCGCAAGAAAGCGCTGATAGTTGATTAACCAGTCGCGCCCCACGCCTTGCTGACCCCGTTGCACCCAGCCTTTCTGATACTCATTGCAATAAAACTCCAGGTCCTGCAACCGAGCCTGGGCACTGTCGAGTTGCTGTTGCGCTTCCCCCAGTTTACCCGCCGCCTTGCGCTCTTCCTCCAGTGCCATATCCAGTACCGGCGCCAGGCGCTGGGCCCGGTTTTCACTCATGGCTGATCAACTGTTCCAGTGCGGTGCGGCTGTCAGCCAGATCGACCTTGACCTGCAGCCCCTGACGCAGGAAAGCCTGCATATCAGGCATTTTTTGCATGGCCATATCGGTCAAAGGATCGGAGCCGGCCGAATAGGCGCCGACGCTGATCAGGTCACGACTCTGTTGGTAACGCGCGTATATCTGCTTGAAGCGCTGGGCACTTTGCATCTGTGTTTCATTGACAATCTGCGGCATGGCCCGGCTGATTGAGGCTTCGATATCGATCGCCGGGTAATGACCTTCTTCTGCAAGACGGCGCGACAACACCACGTGGCCATCAAGAATAGCGCGCGAGGCGTCCGCAATGGGGTCCTGCTGGTCATCTCCCTCGGACAGCACAGTATAAAATGCCGTGATTGAACCGCCGCCCTGTTCGGCGTTGCCTGCCCGTTCGACCAGTTGCGGTAACTTGGCAAATACCGATGGCGGGTAACCCTTGGTCGCCGGCGGCTCACCAATCGCCAGAGCGATTTCCCGCTGGGCCTGGGCAAAACGCGTCAGAGAATCCATCAGTAATAGAACGTTCTTGCCCTGATCGCGAAAATACTCGGCAATACGCGTGCAATACATCGCAGCGCGCAAGCGCATCAGCGGTGCATCGTCCGCCGGCGACGCGACGACGACCGAGCGTGCCATGCCTTTTTCGCCCAGAATCTGTTCGATGAATTCCTTGACCTCCCGCCCCCGCTCCCCGACCAGACCAACAATGGTGATGTCGGCATCGGTAAAGCGCGTCATCATGCCCAGCAACATACTCTTGCCCACGCCACTACCAGCGAACAGACCCAGTCGCTGGCCGCGGCCCACCGTCAGCAGGCTGTTGATTGCACGAATACCCACATCGAGGGGTTCTTCGATCGGGTGGCGCTTGAGCGGATTGATAGTCGGGCCATTGAGGTCTACCCAGTCATCGGCCTTGAAGTCGCCCTTGCCGTCCAGCGGCCGGCCAATACCGTCGACTACCCGTCCCAGCATCGCAGTACCCATGGGCAGTTTTCCGCCGCCCTTGGATGGCACCACACGGGCACCGGGCTGCACACCCTGCAGGCTGTCTACCGGCATCAGATAAATCTTGCTGCCGGAAAAGCCCATGACTTCCGCTTCGATCTTGCTGCTGCCATGGGCCGTATCGCTGATAACCATGCAGCGGCTGCCCACCGGCGCCTTGCAGCCTTCGGCCTCAAGGGTCAGGCCGACCATGCGTATCAGTCGCCCCTCAACCACGGGTTCATCAGGCAGGCTCAGGGCCGGCTCGTAAGCGGCAAGGCGCCGGGCAAAACTGATCCGTTCAGGCTTGTCCATCAGCCGGCTCCCGATCATTCTCCGGTTGCACGATAATATCGGGCTCCGGTGGATGGGCGCGGAGTTCGCGCTGCTGCTCGAAAAGCTGCTCGGTTATCTGTTGCAGGCGGGTTTCCAGCGTGGCGTCCAGCTGGCTGTGTTCGGTTTCCAGTCGGCAACCCCCAGGCAATAACTGATCATCTTCCAACAGCCGCCATTTTTCCTCGTGACGTTCGCGTAGGGCCTTGGCAGCATCAAAATCCACCGGATTGAGATAGATACGGATATTCTCGGCGCCCATGGGCAAGGCTTTCAGTGCGCCTTTCAACACGCGGGTGATCTGGCTGGAATCGGTGGTGAGCTCACGCTGCACAACCTGACGAACCATGGTCTCGACCAGTTTGAGCAGCATGTCTTCAATCTGGTCGTCCTGATCCTGCATCGGCTCCATCAGCTGGGCCATCAAGGTTTCCAATTCAGCCATCCGAGCCTCGAGCTTGGTCTTGGCGTCCTGCTGACCCTTGAGCTGTCCGGAATGAAATCCGTCCTTCTCCCCTGTCGCAAACCCTTCGTTGTAGGCCTCTTCGCGAATCTGCTCAAGCTCTTCAACGGTAAATGGCTTGGGTGCCTCTTCCTGGGGCTCCGCCTCGACCTCAGCTTTGGCAGCTTCAGCCGCTGCGTCAGCTTTCGACTGGTCACGGTCCAGGGGCACCTGATGCGGCTCAGAGTCAAAACTCGGCAGATCCCAGCGCGCGAAGGCGGATTGTTCGCCACCACGCAGCAATTCACTGTCTTCCGTCCTGGCAGCGGTCGTGCCTGGATTTTTCATCTACAGCGCTCCCATTGCCAGTATGTCAGATCATTTCCTCGCCACCCTTGCCGCCGAGAACGATCTCTCCGGCATCGGCCATGCGACGAGCAATGGTAAGGATTTCCTTCTGCGCCGCTTCCACCTCACTGATACGGACCGGACCCTTGGCTTCAAGATCATCCTGCAGCAGTTCGGAGGCGCGCTTGGACATGTTCTTGAGGATCTTGTCCTTGATCGCCTCATCAGCGCCCTTGAGGGCAACAATAAGCACTTCGGAGGAGATTTCGCGCAGCAAGGACTGAATGCCGCGGTCGTCGACGTCGGCCAGATTGTCGAACACGAACATCAAGTCTTCGATCTTGCTGGAAAGATCTTCATCCATATCGCGAATCGCTTCTATCAGTTGCGATTCGGTGCCTGACTCAAGGAAGTTCATGATGTCCGCGGCGCGCTTGATACCACCCATATTGGCCCGGGTAGTATTGGAGTTACCGGCAAATTGTTTCTCGAGAATCTCGTTGAGTTCTTTCAGCGCTGATGGCTGCACTGTATTCAGCGCAGCCACGCGCAGCAACACGTCAAGACGCACCTTGTGATCAAAATAGCCGATGACTTCGGCGGCCATGTCCGGATCAAGGTAAGCCACAACAATAGCCTGAATCTGCGGATGCTCGAAGCGGATTACATCAGCTACTGCACGCGGCTCCATCCATTTGAGACTGTCCAGACCAGAGGTACTGCCGCCCAGCAGGATGCGATCAACCAGGCCATTGGCCTTCTCCTCGCCCAACGCCTGGGTAAGCATGGTGCGAATGTAGGTATCCGCACCGACCCCCAGTCCTGTCTGCTCGCTCACAGTTTCAATGAAATCGCCCATGACCTGCTGGACGTGCTCGCGGTTCACGGTACGCAGACCAGCCATGGCACTGCCGACGCGCTGCACTTCCTTTGGGCCCATGTGCTTGAGGATGGCAGCGGCGTCCGACTCGCCCAGACTCAGTAGAAAGATGGCGGCCTTGTCGAGTTTCGACAATTTAGGGGCGCGCTTGGCGGCTTCTTCACTCATCGGCATTGATCCATTCTTTGACAACCTGGGCCACACGGCCGGTATCTTCGGCCAACAGCCCCTTGATCGCGTTCAACTGCTGTTCATAACCAGAGCCAGGGGGTGGCAGCAACATCGCCGCTCCGGCTCCGCCAGCCACGCCGGACAGGCTGACCTGATCATCGCGTAAATCCCCGCCAAACCCGCCTGCTCCACCCAACTCCGCGGGGTAGCCGGCGGTGGTAGAACCACGACCCGCTGTAGTCAGATTCTTCAACACCGGACGCAGCACACCGAAAACCAGAACAAGAATGAACAGCACCCCAAGAATCTGCTTGGCCACATCCCAGAACCAGGGCTGCGACCAGAAAGCGATAGCCGGCAGCGGCTCGAGTTCGGCTTGCGCTACAAAGGGACTGTTAATCACGCTGACACTGTCACCACGGGTGACGTCGTAGCCTACCGCATCCTGCACCAGCCGGGTCAGACGGGCAATATCGGCCTCGGTCATCGGCGTACGTGTGGACTCACCTGTTTCCGCGTTAACCGCGACCGAATCATCCACCACAACGGCGACCGAAAGGCGTTCAAGACGCCCTTGCTGCTGTCGGGTATAGCTGATCTGACGGTCGAGTTCAAAATTACGCGTGGACTGTTCCCGGGTATCAACCGGCGCTGCCGGCACCGGGACGCCATCGACAGCAGGATCAGCCACCTGCTCGGGCACCTGAGTGGCACCGGGAGGCTGGTTGGTCAACGCGCCAGGAATACCGCGCGCTTGCTGCCCGGCGCCGCGGGCTTCGGTCATTACCTGCTCGCTGCGCAGTGCGGACTCGGGGCTGAACATCTCAGCAGTGGATTCGACGGAGCTGAAATCCACCTCGGCGGAAACCTCTGCACGGTAGCGGCCCGCGCCGACAATCGGTTGCAATATACTATTAACCCGGCGCGTGTAGCTTTCTTCCATGCGTCGGGTGTAGTCAAACTGACGGCCAGCCACAGTCAATTCACTGAGCTCGCTCTGATCGGACAACAGAGTGCCGCTCTGGTCAACCACGGTGACCTCGTCCTTGCCCAGTTCAGGAACGCTGGTCGCTACCAGATTGACGATTGCCATTACCTGGGAAGGCTCCAGCGCACGACCGGAGTACATTTCCAGCAGTACCGAGGCGCTGGGCTTGCGATCGTCCCTTACGAAGACTGTTGAGCGCGGCATGGCGATGTGAACACGGGCCGACTTGATGTTGTACATGCTGGAAATGGTCCGGGCAATCTCACCTTCCAGACCACGCCGATAGGTGGCCGCCTCCATGAACTGGCTGGTGCCCAGACCGCGTTCGCGATCAAGTATCTCAAAACCCAGATTATCATCGCGCGGGGAGACCCCGGCGCCGGCCAGGCGCATGCGCGCGTCGGTAATATCTTCGCTAGCCACCAGCAAGGCGCCCGTATTGGGATCAACGCGGTAGTCGATTCGGCTGGTCTGCAGAATTTCAGTCACCTGCGCTGAATCATAGCGATTCATGTCGTTATACAGGATCTGGTAATCCGGCTGCTGAGACCAGAGCACCACAGCGAAGCCAATAGCCACACTGGCTGCCAGCCCCACCAGCAGGCCGAACTGGCGCAACATCGGCAGCTGCGCCAGATTGTCCAGAGAGCTCATACCCAGAAACGGCTTGCCCTCGTTGCCCGAAGACGCCTGGGGCCGGGTGGCTGGTGTATTAGCGGAATCCATTGTCTACCCTCGGTCAATCACAGCGAATCAGATGGGCATGTTCATGATGCTTTCGTAGGCAGACACCATCTTGTTCCGCACTTGCAAAGCTGCCTGGAACGCAACGCTGGATTTCTGCGACGCAATCATCACTTCAGTAAGGTCAATGCCGGGGTCCCCGCGCTCGTAACCAGTCTGCAGTTCGGAAGTAGTCTTCTGCATTTCGCTTACGCGGTCTACCGCATTCTTCAGCAAATCATCAAAAGCCGGGCCGCTGACGTTCTGCTCCACGGGCGTGGGCGCTTGCGGACGACCCATGGCTTCCATTTGCATGGAGCGCATTTGCAACATCAAGCGATTAAATTCGACACCCTGGGCCATACCAACCTCCAAGCCGTAACTTTTTTGACGGCGACTGTAGCTTTAGGATTGATATAGCAAGAAGAGTGCCAACGATTAAAGAAAGGGAATTTTACAGGCGGACGTCAACATCCAGACCAGCATCACGCATCTGCGCCAGCTTGTAGCGCAAGGTCCGCGGGCTGATACCAAGCTTGTCAGCCGCCTCTTTACGGCGGCCCCGCTCGGCGCGCAATACATCCAGAATCAACTGGTACTCGCGCTGGCGAACGCCGACACCAAGGTCAGTCGTCAGATTGCTGGCAGTATCAGGCGGCTGCATGGCGCCTTCGCGTGTGGGTGGCGACGGATTGCCGGCATCCATCAGAGCGCTTTGCTCATAGCCTGTAGCGGACTGCTCGGCAGGAGCAACGAAAGCTTGTCTATCCAGCGCTCCAGTCGCAGCGGGCGTGACCGGACTACCCGGCAATACTGACAGGCAAAGATCCTGGGCGTGAATGACGCCGCCATGCTGCAATATCAGCGCACGCTGAACCGCATTATCGAGTTCGCGCACATTACCCGGCCACGCATGCTGCTGCATGGCCTGGCAGGCATCTACGGCAAAGCGCACCGGGGCCTGATTCATTTTACGAATATGCTTGTCCAGCAAGCGCTGGGCAATCGGAACGATGTCGCCGACCCGGCCCCGCAGCGGTTGCCATTGCAACGGAAATACGCCGAGACGGTAGTAAAGATCCTCGCGGAAACGCCCGGCAGCCACTTCCGCCGGCAGATCCCGGTTGGTGGTCGCAATCACGCGAATATCCAGCTGAATCAGCTTGCGGCCGCCCACGCGCTCCACTTCTCGCTCCTGCAATACGCGCAGCAGCTTGGCTTGCAGAGCCAGGGGCATCTCAGAAATTTCATCCAGCAGCAGCGTTCCGCCGTTGGCCTGTTCGAACTTGCCCGACTGAGCGGCCACAGCACCGGTAAAGGCGCCCTTTTCGTGGCCAAACAGGGTCGCTTCCAACATGTTGTCAGGTATTGCCGCGCAATTGATGGCAATAAACGGCTGCTGCGCCCGGGTTGAGGCCTGGTGAATATAACGCGCCAACACTTCTTTACCGGTGCCGGATTCGCCGGAAATCAATACGGTGGAGTCGCTCGCGGCTACCCGGCTAGCCAGTTGTAAAAGCTGCTGACTGCTCGGCTCGACCGCTACGGGTCCATCCAGGTCACCTTTCTGCAGCCGACCCAGCGCGTACTGGCCAAGTAGGTCAAGCAACGCCTTGGGCTCGAAAGGTTTGACCAGGTAATCCACTGCGCCGTCACGCATCGCGCCGACCGCGTTCTGCACGGTGCCGTAGGCCGTCATCAGCAGCACTGGCAGCTGGGGGTACTCTTTGCGCAGGACCCGCAGCAGACCGTGACCGTCCATGCCTGGCATATTCACGTCACTCACCACCATGCAGACAGCCTCGCGCTGCAGCAGTGCCAAGGCCGATTCACCGTCGCCAGCCTCGAAAAAATCATAGCCACCCAGTGTCAGCGTATCGGCCAGCGCTTCGCGCAAAGCTCGATCGTCCTCTACCAGCAGAATGCGTGGCCGCTTGCTCATGACAGAGTTTCCCGACCATTGTGCAGCGCATCAGCGGGCTGAAGCGGCAGCAATAATTCAGCGCAAGTGCCCCACCCCGCTTTGCTGCGCAGGTAAAAGGCGCCGCCGTGAGCCGTCAATACCGACTTGACCACCGACACACCCAAACCCGTACCTTGCGATCGCGTAGTAAAGAAGGGCTCACCAATCTGAGCCCGCTGCGTAGCGTTCATCCCACAGCCGATATCAACCACCGTCAGGCTCAGCTGTCCTTCGATCAACCGCGCGCACACCTTGAGTTGGGGATAGTGCCCGCCCGCCTGAATGCCATTGTCGATCAAATTGGTCACTGCGCCGATCAGGGTGTCACTGTTACAGCGCAGCACCGCATCGGTGGCACAACGGTTGTCCCAGCGGCACATAGCCCCTGCCTGGCCGAGCATGGGCTCTGCCTGCTGACGCAGCGCGCTGAATAATTCAGCCACAGTCATACGCTCAGTCAGTGGCAGATCACCCTTGGCAAACAGCAACATGTCGCGCACCTGATGCTCTATGGTCTGCAATCTGCTGGTCAGACGCTCGCCAAAACGCTGACGGTGAATCAACGGCAGGCTGCTGTCATTTAAATGGCTGGCGTAGAGCATGGCGGTAGAAAGCGGTGTGCGGATTTGGTGGGCAAGAGAGGCAACCATCCGCCCCAGAGCAGACAACCGCTCGTGGCGTGCCAGCTGGCTTTGCAATTGACGCGTCTCGGTTTGATCGTTGACCAGAATGATCTGGCCCGGCTCGCCATTGAGTGACCGCGTAGCCAGAGACACCCGCCGGCCGCTACGCAGAGAGACCTCGTGATAATCGTCATCCCGGGGGGCAAAGCGCTCCCGAATTAGATCTCGCCACAGTTGCCCTTCCAGCGGCTCACCGAGCAATTCTCTGGCGGCGGGATTGGCTTCACGCACCCGGCCATGGCCATCAAGCACCACGACACCACCGGGCAGTAGATCCAGCAAATTCTGCAATCGCGAGGTCAGGCAGGCTTTTTCCGCCAGCTCCTGGTCGCGCTGCACACGCGCCTGCTCAAGCTGGTTTTGCAGTGATGATACCTGCTCCTGCATTAGGCCATAGGAGGAAGCCAGTCTGGCAGACATATCCTCGAACAACGCGTGTGCGCGCTCTAGCTGCGCTTCAGTGCGTTGCGGGCGTTCACCGGTCTCAACGATCGGCTGATCGGTCTCGGTGTGTGGCAGGTGTTGGGCGGTCAGAACCATTGGGTATCCCCTGATTACAATACGTCTCTTCAGGGGATTTAAAGCAAGGCTTGTGCCATCAATAATATTTACTTTTAAATCAATTGCTTGCGATATTTACAAGCTATCTGCGTCAGTCTTCTGACAACTCAGCGCCGCGATTGATTCCGTACTTGCGCATCTTCTCCACCAGGGTCGTACGCCTGATACGTAACCGCTCCGCCGCCCGAGCGACGACACTGTTGCAGTCATCGAGCGCCTGCTGAATCAGCGTCTGCTCCAGACCACCCAGGTACTCCTTGAGGTCCAGACCCTCCGGTGGGAGGTAGGCAGGGCTATCCAAGCCGACCAAACCGTTGAACGCCTCATCGCGCTCATTACCGTCAAGCTTCATATTACGCAGATCTTCCTGATCATCTTCCACGTAGCGGAATTTGCGTGGCAACTCACCCACACCAATCACCCCGTGGGGATGCATGATTGCCATGCGTTCCACCAGATTGGCCAACTCACGGACGTTGCCCGGCCAGTCGTGCTGACACAGGGACATGATCGCTGAAGTACTGAAGCGAATCGATCCACGCTTTTCCTTTTCAAGGCGTGTAATCAGTTCATTCAGCAATACCGGCAGGTCCTCTATGCGTTCGCGCATGGCCGGCATCTCGATCGGGAACACATTCAAGCGATAATACAAATCTTCGCGGAAGCCACCCTCCACAATCATGGTTTCGAGATTTTTGTGTGTGGCCGCTATTACGCGTACATCAGCTATCTGCACCTTGTTGCTACCGACGCGTTCGAAGGTTCTTTCCTGCAGGACGCGCAGCAACTTGACCTGCATGGGCAGCGGCATGTCGCCGATTTCGTCCAGAAACAGGGTGCCACCCTGGGCAAGCTCAAAGCGACCCGCGCGGGTCGTAATAGCTCCGGTAAAAGCACCTTTCTCGTGACCGAAGAGTTCGCTTTCCAGCAACTCAGCCGGGATAGCGCCACAGTTGACCGGCACAAACGGCTGGTCCTTGCGTTTGGAGTGGTAATGCAGATTACGCGCGACCACTTCCTTGCCGGTGCCTGACTCGCCCAAGATCAGCACCGTGGCCTCGGTATCGGCGACCTGCTGCATCATCTGCCGCACGATCTGGATGCTGCGGCTGGTACCGACCAGACTACGAAACAGGTTGGGTTCGCGCTGACGCTGACGGCTACGCTGGTCGAATACCTCGCGGTACACTTGGGCACGGTGCAGGGCGTCTATTAGCTGGTTGTAACCCAGGGGCGGCGTCAATACCGCCAACAAGCGCTGGCGCAAATGCTCGGGCCAACGCGAAGCTTGCTCATCGTCCTGCAGGATAGCGGGCAAATTCTCGTCCCACTTGTCCAGCTGGCCAAGCAGCCCCTGCACCCCATTGGGATGCTCACAATGGCCCAGGATCACGCACTTGAAGGTAGCGGAGGAGTCTGCGTATTCTTCCACAGCCTTCTGCCAATTGGCGGACGTAGTCAGGATGACCTCTTCGCCCAGAAAGGCGAGAATGACACTCAGGTCCTGACTACTGTGCGGAGCATCATCAATCAGCAGAATATGGCTGTTGGGCAACATAGGGGGGGCGGGTGTCCTGTAAACGCACAATAACGGCACTACGCTTTAGTAGCGTTATGCCACACCGACAAGCGTTGATCAAAGGTAGTCAGATTTGCTGCGGGAGTCAAATACTTGGCGCGAATTTATGACGCAATTAAGGATGTAAATCAGAGTGCCTGGTAAAACGAATAACCTGGAAGGCTAATCAGCCAAACATCTGGTACACCTTGGCACCCTGCTTGCTCCGCTGAAGATCCTGCAGCTCTTCAGCCAGTTTGCCTTGCACCGCCTGGCACAGCGCAACTACTTCACGATAGGTCACCAACAGATTATCCAATGCATCGGCCAATGCCTGATCATCGCGGTTCTCCTGCGCCATGGCCTGAGCCACGAGTTCACGGCAGACGCCATCCAGACTGCTGACCTGCTGCCAGTCGCCCGAGTGAACCGCTGCAACCAAAGCGCGATGGGTATCTTCCAATTGCTTGACCGCAACCGTCATGATCTTTTCCTCAGTGTTGGCCAATGCCATCCCAGCCTTCCTTAACGTCACGCAGCAAAGCCGCTACCTCATCCAGCATTGCTGGATCGTTTTTCAGGTTGGCCGTCGTCAGACGCTGCAGCATATAAGCATAAAGGCTATCGAGATTGGCCGCCACTTCACCACCCTTTTCTAGGTCCAGCGCATCACGCAATCCGCCAACGATACCCATGCTCTTGCCTATCAACTCGCCCTTGAGCGGAATATTGTTGAACTGCATAGCGCCCTTCGCTTGGGCAATACGCTGCAAACCACCCTCAAGTAACATCTGGATCAGACGATGCGGGTCTGCTTCGCTGACCTGGGCATTGACGTTCACGGTCTGGTACTGCTTCATCGCTGCGTAGGCATTCATCGGGATATCCTGAGGTTAATAACACATACCCCTGTATCGGCGAAGCTAGCAAAACTTTAGAGGGTTCTTAAGATAAAAGATAAAACATTGTGCGGGGCACGATGCACCCCGCAGCCATCAAGCGCGGGGGGACTCTGGCGTAACACTCAGGCCTGGCTCGATTGCATCCCAACCATCCTTGATCTCTTCAAGGAGACCCTGAACCTCATCCAGGCTGCGTGGCGTGTCATCCAGCGCAACGCCGGCCAGTTTGCGCGTCATGTAATCGTATAGGGCATCCAGGTTCTCGGCGATCTCACCACCCAGATCCTTGTCCAGCGCGGCTTGCAACGCACCTATGATGCTCAGTGTGCTACTCACCGCCAGACCGCGACGCTCCGGATTGCCGGTTGCCTGGGCATGGCGGGCAAGCTTGACACGCTCAATGGCGCCATTGAGCAGAAGCTGCACAGCGCGGTACTGGGAGACTTCCTGGGAAATGCTGACTTTTCTGTAGGTATCGATCGGACTTTTCATTTATCTACGGCCCTGTCTGACGACGCCGGGGAGATTATCCAGCGCACCGCTTAGAAAACTGTTGGTGCCGGAGAGTTGAGCTACCAGAGCATCCATAGCATTGAATTGCGAGAAAAGCCTCGCTTCCAGTTTGTCTATTCGCCTGCTCAATTGTTCGCGTTGATCGTCAACACTCGACAGAGTGTTCTGCAATGAGCTGGTACGCGACTCAAGAATACCGCCTGTCTGAGTGTAAGGCTTGACCCTTTCCTCTAGCCGGGCTAACACCCCATTATCACCGGTCAAGAAGCCACTCACTTGATCGAAGTTGTCTACGAGCACAGTATCCAATCGTGCGTCATCAATCTTCAGCGTACCGTCGCGTTGAGTACTAATCCCCAAATCGGCAAGCAAACGCATTCCCTCAGTGCCACCTTGAACTGAACCAAGCTCGCCGCGTATAGCTGAAGAAAACGAACGCACCGAGGCATCACCCACTAATGGTCCAGCTAATGGCTGCCCATCATCACCACCGACTGCAGTGACATTTGTGAGGGTACCAATAGTACCTACCATCTTGTTGTACGCATCGACGAATTTCTTCAGCGAAGTCTTGATACCGCCACGGTCCTCCGCAACAGAGAGACTCACTGTTTTTGCGCTGCTAATATCTTCTGCTGACTGGGCTGACTTCAAGGTAATGCTCACACCTGAAACCGCTGTACCAACCGTATTACTGGTGCTGGAAAGTGCTATGCCGTCAATTGCCAGGTTAGCGTCGCGCGCATAACTGATAACTCGCGGCGCGCCCGGATCATTGGGATCGACTGCGGTAGCTTCGAACGTAGTCGTGGCTGGGGGCGTGTAATCCAGGACGGAAAGATCCCCGGTTGTGGAGGTAGAAGTGAGGCTGATATCGTTTCCCGTGCCTGATTCGGTCGAGCTCAATATCAATCGCGAGCCGCCGGCGCCGCTAGGATCGGTCACGATCGTTGCGGTCAGGCCACTGTCCTTGCCTGCTTTATTAATCGCATCACGAATGCCCGTGAGACTGCCGGCACCGTCGGCGATATCAATATTGAGCGCCGTTGCGCCGACATTTACAGTCAATGAACCCGTGCCCACCTGTGCCGCTGGATCTGCCACGCTTCTAAGTGCAACTTTGCTGGTCTGTGCCAGGTTGAACACCTGGACATCAAACTTGCCGGCCGACGCGGTGGCATCAGCACTGACGGTAAAGATATCAGGCTTGCCTGAAGTCGCGTTGCGCTTCTGAAACAAAGTCGAGTCATTAAGCTCCTTCAGCGCTGTCTGAAAGTCATTCAGAGCACTGCGAAATTGCCCCAGACCAGAAAACTTGGACGTGGTCGCTCGTTCCAGGCGGTTGAGCTGCGCGGATTTAGGCGCACTGTCAGCATTAACCAGAGCCTTGACGATACTGTTTATATCGAGGCCCGATCCAATACCCGAACCTATTCCCTGAATAGCCATATACCTGCCTCGCTGACCGAAAATTGACGGTCTGCTTACCGAATAGAATGTTCCGGTTGAGCACGCAAATTATGTGCCAGTCAAACCGGCCAGCAGAGTTTTCAGGCTTCTGCCTTGAATAAAAGGCTGCGGATCTCGGAAAGATTCTCCGACAAACGCAAAGCCTCTTCCGAGGGAATCTGACGAATCACATCGCCACTCGCCGCCTCGGTCACATTAATCACCACCCGGCCACTGCTGTCATCAACATTGAAGTTGATATCACGCTGAACCGACTGGACAAAATTCTGCATATCGGACACTGCCGCTTCAAGTGTTTCACGACTGGTCTCGACTGCTGGCTCTACCGCATTCCGGCTTAATACTTCAGCCGTTTGCCCCGAACCTTTTCCGGGTACTACATCCGTTTGCCCACCTGCTACCAGGTTGGCTTTAGCCGCCTCAACCGAAACACCGGTGCGCGCACTGCTAGTGATTTCAAACGGTTTGAGAGCGCCCATTTCCATGGTATTTACCTCGCAAAGGAAAAAGCGGAGAGAAAGCGTTAGCTCTCCCCCCGCAGTCTAGCTCCGTTTAGACCTTAGCCCAAGAGGCTAAGAACAGCCTGAGGTAGCTGGTTGGCCTGGGCCAGGATCGAAGTACCAGCCTGCTGGAGGATCTGGTTCTTGGTCAGGGCAGCGGTTTCTGCAGCAAAGTCAGTGTCCACAATACGGCCACGTGCAGCGGATACGTTTTCAGAAACACTTTGCAGGTTGCTGATTGTAGACTCGAAGCGGTTCTGAACCGCACCGAGCTGAGCACGCTGGCTGTCGATTGCAGCAATCGCGCCATCGATTACGGAAATTGCATCCTGAGCGTTTGCTGCGCTCAGTACATCAATGCTTTCAACATTCACCTTTTGACCAATCTCTTGGTCAGTTATTTGGGCGATGGTCGCAGGTCCGACGGCTGTTGCAGCTATATTGAACGAGGCAGAAGAGTCAAATGTAACGCTACCGACTGAAACTGAAGCCGCACCTACTGCAACGGCAACCCCAGCAGCAAAAGTACCATCAGCCAACTGCGAGCCAATTGAAGCCGCCGTATCGCTACCTGCGGCCACTTGTGTTTCGATGTTATCACCGTTATTGGCAGTGACGATCAGCTGCTTGGAGCTGTTGATTGACGCTGAAAGCCCGTTGCCACCAGAGTCAGCATTAATAGCATCGCGCAGCGCCGTGATGTCCGTCAACGCATCGCCAGAACCTGTGATACTGATCACTGAGGCATCGCGACCACCAGCACCGATGCTAATATTAAAACTTTCTGTACTAGTAATGCCCAAGTCAGCGCCGAAAGAAATCGCGTTCTTCGCTGTAGCTGTTACGCCCGTGTCCGAAGAAATTGCGTTAGCACTGGCGGCTATTGACTTAGCGCTATCATTTGCTGCGACTTGGAACGTACCAGAACCGAGCGAAGAGCTAATCTGTACACCACCGGCTATAAACGCGCCCGCAGTCCTAGCAGCAGTAATGTCGGCCCCAGCAAATGTGGTAGTAGCTACCGTGCCATCACCGCGTGAACGATTGGAACCCAGTGTCGATGTAGAGGCGTCAGTCAAAGTAACACTTATCGTTTGGTTGGCCTGTGAACCCACTTGGAAAGCTGTGGAGCCAAAGCTACCATCTAAAATCTTACGACCACCGAAGGCTGTAGTATCAGCAATACGTGTTAACTCTTCTTTGAGTTGGTTAACTTCCTGATTCAGCGCTTTGCGCTCGGAAGCACCATTAGAACCGTTGGCTGATTGCAGAGCCAGGTCACGCATACGCTGCAGAATATTGGTGGATTCCTGCAAAGCACCTTCAGCCGTTTGCGAAATAGAGATGCCATCGTTAGCGTTCTTGACCGCAACACCCAAGCCGTTGATCTGGCTAGTCAGACGGTTGGAAATCTGCAGGCCAGCCGCGTCGTCTTTAGCGCTGTTGATGCGCGAACCCGAGGACAAACGCTCAAGGGAAGTTTGCAGAGCATTGGAAGAGCTTCCCAAGTTACGCTGGGCGTTGAGTGATGCTACGTTCGTGTTGACTGTAAGAGCCATGATGTATTACCTCGTAAACCTGTTTAGTTTGCCTGAGCTTGCGAACCGCGGGCCGGCTTTGCCCAGGCACCCATTGAGTTCGCATTCAAGTACTGTATCGGCGTACTGGCTCTTAGCTTTAGGTTTTTTTTGAAAAAAGTATTTTGCTTGCTTGTCAATCATTTAGCTCGCAAAACACCCCTCGCTTAACCTTTGGCGGCATTTTGACGCCATTCTTGCGCCAGTCCGATGATCACTTATCGGCGTGGGTGGGAAATACTTTAGTGGGCAGCTGCAATATCCCTGTCATCCCCATGGGGTTAGCTATGGCATATGCCGAGTAACTCCATGAGGTGAACCATGTATGCCGAAAAATCCGTTGTTCGCGTGCATCGCGATCTGAAAGTCCATACCACCCTGTACCCCAATCCGCGTACCAGTGAGACTATTATTCTGGTCAATGGGTCGCTGGCGACCAGCGCATCATTCAGCAAGTCCGCGCGCTATCTGCAGCCACTGTTCAATGTGGTGCTGTTCGACCAGCCCTATCAGGGTCTGTCACGGCAGCACAACCCGGGCATGGCAATGATCGACAAGCAGGATGAGGCCTTGATTCTGCTGGATCTGATTGACATGTTCCGTGCTGACCATGTGCTGGCTTTTTCATGGGGCAGCGTGGCGACTTTGCTGGCATTGGCGCAACGGCCAGAGCGGATACGCAGTGCCGTAATCAGCTCCTTTTCTCCGGTCCTCAATCCGGCTATGCAGGATTATCTGGACCGTGCGCAATACTGCCTTGGCGAATGCGATCGTCGAGCGATTGGCGAACTGATCAACGAGACCATCGGCGAGCACCTGCCTTCCCTATTCAAGCGCTGCAACTTTCGTCATGTGAGTTCGCTGGAGGCGTTCGAATATGCGCAAATGTTGATGCATGTGCGGCAGGTACGGGATCTGGATTCGGCGCAGTACATGAGCTGTGTCAGCCATATTGATATGCCGCTATTGTTTGTGAATGGCGCGTGGGACCGCTATGCACCACCGGAGGACGCCAGGCAGTTTGCTGGTTTGGCGCCGCAATCGGAGTTTGCCGCGATTGCGCATACGGGGCACTTTCTGGAGCTTGAGCACAAGACGGCGCTGCAGGAGGTAAGGTCGGCGGTTGAGGGGTTTTTGTTACGTGGCCGTGTAGGTGTGTGTGACAGGCGGTTGGCGATGGCTGGGTAAACGTAAATGGGTTCCC
>TARA_R110001592_G_scaffold16881_8_pt1 | contig 42341 bp, 49 predicted proteins | sample TARA_R110001592 | Tara Oceans TARA_R110001592 (sample SAMEA4398387) | marine metagenome | biome: Polar Biome; feature: [SRF] surface water layer (ENVO:00010504); material: water (ENVO:00002006), including particulate matter (ENVO:01000060) such as... | depth 5 m | reverse complement strand
CAAAGTGATTGGCAAGCTGGATGCAGATATTCAAAAAATTGATGCCAAATTAGGGAATGAAAAGTTCGTAAAAAATGCCCCTGAAGAGGTGATTGAGGAACAAAAATCACGCAAAGAAGAAGCCTTAGCCAAACGCACAAAGTTAGAGCAGGCGGTCAAGCAACTACAGAGCGCGTAAACTTAATTTGTATTTCATATAAGAAGATTGTAATATTTCCATATGATAAATGAAACTTTCAGATCTGAGCTAAAAACACTGGCGGATGCCGTATCCACCAGAGCCGCGTATGAGGAGCATCCGGTTTATGGCTCTGTCCCACAAGGCGCGAATCTGGATGGACGCGCCTGGGGAACAATTCCTGATATCTATGGCGATATAAAACATACGGTTCTGGGCATGGCGATGATGCGGCAGCTAAAAGAGCAAGACGGCGTAACCAGAGAAGAGCAAATTGAACGCGCCGTGATGGAAAGCACCCCTTACGATTCTTTTTCTTTGTTATCACAGGAAAAAGGCACCATCGTATTATTGGGTAAATCAGAAAACAGTGTTGGCGTTTTGCGCGTCTCCCCACATCCTGACTCGCAGTTTGTATCCCTGATGAGCACACGTAAAAATGACAGCACACGCACAGAATTTCAAGGCATGCTACAAGGTCGGCAACAGCCTATAAACGTTGGTAACGCTTTGCAAGTAGAGGTCACGCCTTTTGGTCAAATTGCTGAACTTTCAGGGGAGGGAAAAAAAACCTTTGGCAAATTCCTACATGCCTTAACTGAAGACACCTGTTATGAGCCTGACGACTTAAAAGAAGTGATGCTCTTACCTGATGCAACGATGATTATGTTTGATTGTGGTGAGTGCGCCTATTCACAGGATTATTGGGATATGACCATTCGCGAGCGCATGGCAAAGGAAGGCGAGTCAAAGAACTTGATTGAAATGCGCCTGAAGTCTTGGGGTTTACCGGAACAACTGATTCCTATTGATCGTGATGGTGGCTTAAAACAAGATCGATTCTTCCCGCCATTCCAAGAAGATATCCGCACGCCTGATCATGCCGCAGATTTGGATCATGATGACTTAACAGCCAACTAAATCTGATCTTATTATTTTATTCCGAACATAATAAAACGCCCTCAACTCATAAAGTGCAGGGCGTTTTTGTAGGTAATCTGCGAACAAATTACTTTTTGTTTTCTGTCGCGCCAACTGTAAAGCTGCCGTAACGGCTTTGGAACTTATCAAGCTGACCTTTTTCAACAACTTTACCAGTACCACCTTGCCACGCAGGGTGTGTCAATGGATCAACGTCAAGACGGATCACATCACCTTCTTTACCGTAAGTGCTGCGTGTTTTATATTCTGTTCCGTCGGTCATCATGACTGTAATTTCATGATAATCTGGGTGTATATCGGTTTTCATTGTCTTATCTTTCATATTCATACTTGAATGAAGCGTTTTTTTAGCGTTACTTTAGCGCAATTGCAAGTATTTTTTTGGAAAGTCAGGGTAACTCTACAGATGAATTGGTGGCATCCCTCAAATTTTGAACACAAACGCGTATTTTTAGAAAAACGTTCAGGCGTGTTGCGTTTGCTTCGCTCCTTTTTTGAAGAGCAGCGTTTTATCGAAGTCGAAACCCCAGCCTTGCAAATTTGCCCCGTTATGGACACGCATATTCATGCCTTTAAAACCGAGCTTCTGGATATTGATCATCGCTTAAAACAAACAATGTATCTGCATACCAGCCCTGAATTTGATATGAAGAAATTACTCGCCGCAGGGATGGAGAGAATTTATCAAATTTGCCATGTTTACAGAAACGCAGAAGGCTCACGCCTGCACTCACCCGAATTTACGTTGTTGGAGTGGTATCGGAGCGTAGCGGACTACCATGCCCTTATGGATGATTGTGTGGACTTATTCCGCTACATCGCGCGGGGTATGGGTATAGAAACTTATGCACATCGCGGTATAAGTTGCGATCCCTTCGACACATGGCAACGCCTCTCTATATGCGAAGCGTTCGAGCAATATGCCGCCATCACACTGATCGATTACCTTGATGATATAGATAGCTTTCGGCAAGCCGCCTATAACATAAACGTGCGAACGATTGATACAGACGCGTGGGATGATATTTTTCACGCAATCATGTCAGACAAAATAGAACCCAATTTAGGGCAGGGCGTGCCAACAATCCTTTATGATTACCCTGTGTCTATGGCCGCCTTATCGCGGAAAAAAGACGATGACCCCAGATTCGCAGAGCGCTTTGAGTTATATGTGTGCGGTATTGAGCTTGCCAATGCATTTTCAGAGCTTACTGACGCCGATGAACAACGCAAACGCTTCGAAGATGAAATGCTGCAAAAGCAAAAACTCTATGGCGAAACATACCCACCGGACGAGGAGTTTTTTGCAGCCCTACAAGATATGCCACAAAGCGCAGGCATTGCCCTAGGGGTTGATCGGCTTGTTATGCTGGCAACTGGGGCGGATGATATTGGGGACGTTCTGTGGACGAGCGTTCAGCGATTGTAATTATCATTAGCCGGGCGCGGCGGGCAGGGGTTGCGTTTTACATTCACAGGGTAGGCCGTGATGACCTTAGTTTTATCATTGCTCATCACCACCCGCACAGCGATGCCGTCTTCTAAATATTGCGATACAAGGTAGCCATTGTCCTGACGCTTCCATGCTATATTGTCGTTGGCGGCAATGTTTTGAACAACCGAAACGATTCTCTCATCATTCCAATCTTTGGGGAATTCGCTTTTGCATGCTTTACCAGTGCCAAACCGATGACCACCGCCTGAATGATCCCCATATAGGATGTGTGTTTTGGCGCGCTCACTCAGCGCAAAGTCATGTTCCTGATCATAGGGTATTTTTTGCTCCGCAGAAACAGGTGCACGAACATCATCAAACGCACCATTATACTGCGCAAACAACAGCAACAGCAGAATACTGGTTATGAAATATTTGAGAGCTTTGTTCTGACGGGGCTGGCGCACAGATTAATCTTTATAGATATCCATGATTTTACCAAGCATCGCCAACGCATCACCATTTTCACGCTGGAATGAGTTACGTCCGATAATCGAACCGTTACCACCACCATCACGGATAGCCTTAGCATCATCATAAACCGCGTCCGCGCCTTTGGCTGCACCGCCAGAGAACACAACAATGCGGCGTCCGTCAAAGCAAGAGCGTACAACTTCTTTAACACGCGCTGTTTGCGTGCTGATATCAATGTTGTTGTCTTCAAAAACCTTTTTGGCTTCGGATTGCATGATGTGATCGGTTGGTAATTTAATCTTGATGATATGCGCGCCAAGCAAGCAAGCCATGTGCGCCGCATAAGCAATAACATCAACGGCTGTTTCGCCTTCTTTGGTGACACCTTCGCCGCGTGCATATGACCATACAACAGAAGCCAGACCGTAATCTTTCGCTTCGCGGATCATGTCGCGTACTTCTTCCATCAATTCAAATTGATTGTCTGAACCGGGGTAAATTGTAAAACCAACAGCAGAACAACCAAGCTCCAACGCATCTTGGATAGAGCCTGTAATCGCCTGATCAGCATCTTGATTTTTGTTAGAAGCCAAAGAATTGGAACTGTTATATTTCAAAATCGTTGGCACTTGCCCTGCGAACGTATCCGCGCCCGCCTGCAATGAACCCAAAGGCGCCGCATACGCGTTACAGCCAGAGTCGATAGCAAGTTGATAATGATAATGTGGGTCATATCCCGCAGGGTTCACAGAGAATGAACGCGCAGGTCCATGTTCAAATCCTTGATCCACAGGGAGAATAACCATTTTGCCCGTACCGGCCAAAGCACCATGATTAAGCATTCGCACAAGGTTTCCCTTTACGCCTGCATTCTCGTTTTCATAGTTATCAATAATCTTTTTTACAGTTGCCGTTAAAGCCATGAGTTATTCCTAATAAATTTATATTTTGTTATTGTGACAATACTTTTAACAAATTTTACGCAAAAGAAAAGACCTCAAAATGATATTCGAAGTCTTTCTTTTATTTATTTAATGCAATGAGTTAAATCTACCCGTTGAACATTCCCGTTGATATCGTAGCAGCGACGTTGTCGAAGTTGCTGGATATTTCTGGAAAAGCACTTTTCAAACTTAGGTTAATACCGTCGAAATCTTCCGCGGCACCTAAATTTAACTCAGCATTAATAAGAGGGTCTAAACTAGCCATCTTTTATCACTCCATCTTCTAAGAGCTTGTTGTATGCTCTATTATCAGTTGTCGCAGGCCCGTTATAAAGACTATCCATTATCTCTGATTTGGAAGCCTCCCCCTTATCGTAAAGTGTCGCAATAATACGAGCATCCCTAAGACTTGGGCGATCCTGCTTTAATACCTTTATATACCGATTCAAAAAATTTTGCAAACCTTCATGCTGTTTTGGGAAATAATCTAACGCAGATTCCAGCGCTCTTTTTGAATAGCCACATGTTTCTAATTTTATCGCGCGTCCGTCATCTTCTGCATTTTGTCTGGTGATGCAGCCATAATTAAACAGCCATTCAATTTCACGGTTCATTGCCGACTTGCTGATACGCATCTCATTCATAATCTCGGTCTGCGTAATTCCGGGATGTTCATCAATATGATTCAACACTAAAGCACGGCGTAAAGACGAGGAGGGATCACTTGCCAAGGCCTCGACAAGATGGTCAATGACAAGGCAGGATTTCTGCCCTCTTGTCGTCATTGCGCGCTTGGCTTGTAACTTCATAAAATCCATGTGGGTTACTCTATATCAACTCTATAATATGGGCAATAAAACGATGGGTTTTCATGCCGTAAAAATAAAGCTGGCTCAAGAATAAATCTTGAACCAGCTTTGCCACGGAGAACGGTTTAGAAGAACAAATTTAAAGATGTCCGCATTCCGTGTCAATATTTTTTCAAATTTTTTCTATTTATAACCTTTGTTATGCATCTCCATCGCGGTGTCGATCATGCGGCAAGAAAAGCCCCACTCATTATCATACCAAGCCATTACGCGCACAAAATCACCATCAATGACCTTTGTTCCGTTCAGGTTAAACATGGCAGAATGCGGGTCATGATTGAAATCCGATGAAACGCATGGATCATCATAAACACCAAGAACACCTTTAAGCTTCTCATTGGCAAATGATGTGACGGCCTCGTTAACTTCTTCAACCGTTACTTTTCGTGATGGCATGAACTTCATATCAACCAACGATACATTCGGTACTGGTACGCGAATTGACACACCATCCAACTTACCATCCAATTCAGGAAGAACCTTACCCACGGCCTTAGCAGCGCCCGTAGATGTCGGAATCATATTGATCGCCGCGGCGCGTGCGCGGTAGGGGTCTTTATGTGATGCATCAACTGTATTCTGATCACCCGTATAGGCATGTATTGTGGTCATAAACCCTTTTTCAATGCCGACAGTTTCATTCAAGGCATAAGCCAGCGGAGCCAAGCAGTTGGTTGTGCATGATGCGTTGGAAACAATCGTGTGCTCTGCCTTTAACAAATGATGGTTAACGCCATAAACAACCGTCAAATCATCGCCTGTTGCAGGCGCAGAAATCAAAACTTTCTTAGCACCGGAATCAAGGTGGAGTTGCGCGCCTTCACGATCATTAAACTTACCCGTACATTCCATCAAAATATCGACATGCTCTTCGTGCCAATGCAGGTTTTTGGGGTCACGGTTACGGAAGCGACGAATGCGCTTTCCATCTAAAATCATGGCATCATCACCATCACGTTCAACAGTAAACGGTGCGCGTCCATGTACAGAATCATATTTCAACAGAGGAAAAAAGTTTCCGCCCGGATCGTTAATCGCAACGATTTCAATGTCATCTCTTTTTGATTCGATAATTGCGCGAGCAACCAAACGACCAATTCGTCCAAACCCGTTAATTGCAACTTTCATTGTCATTTTTATAGTACTCCGTATTTTTCCGTTGTCTTAATGCTTCATGCTTTTTTTGCAAGTGCTTTGTCTACTGATTTTATAATTTCGCCCGATGTTATACCAAAATGTTCGTACAACTCAGGGGCGGGCGCAGATGCACCAAAGCTATTCATACCAATGAATATACCCTGCGGCCCGATCAAACGATCCCAGCTCTGGCGAATACCGGCTTCTACTGCGACTTTAATGCTGCTGTTACACGCGATGGATTGGATATAATCCATATCCTGTTCCCAGAACAAATCAAGACACGGGCAAGAAACCAAACGAACGGCCTTACCTTGCGCGGCAAAATGTTCGTATGCCTCATGTGCAATTTCAATTTCCGAACCTGATGCATAAAGCGTAATATCAGGCGTATCGCCGCCAGTTTCTTTGAGGATATAAGCACCCTTGGCGGTCATATTCTCTGCGCGGTTATCACATAGGGTCGGCAACCCCTGACGTGTCAACGCCAGTACAGACGGCGCCGTTTCATGGTTGATTGCCAGTTCCCAGCTTTCCGCTGTTTCAATACCATCACAAGGGCGATAAACATAGCAATTCGGGATCGCGCGCAGGGCAGAGACATGCTCAACAGGCTGATGCGTTGGGCCGTCTTCACCAAGGCCGATAGAATCATGTGTCATCACATGAATAACGCGCTGGTTCATCAAAGCACCAAGGCGAATAGCTGGACGTGAGTAATCAGCGAATTGCAGGAATGTCCCCGCATAAGGAATAACCCCACCATGTAATGTCATGCCGTTCATAACCGCAGCCATACCATGTTCGCGCACACCGTAATTGATGTAATTGCCATCATGGTTATCTTTGTCAATCACGGTTGAGGCCGCAACCTTTGTGTTATTAGACCCAGTTAAATCAGCAGAGCCGCCAATCAATGCAGGGATTTGCGCGACCAATTTTTCCAGACACATGCCTGATGTTTGGCGCGTTGCTTTTTTCGGTTTTTCTGCAGCAAAAGAGTCTTTTAATTCTTTGGTGATGGCTTTGACTTGCTCTGCCACGTCGCCAGACAAGCGATGTTCAAAAGCCTGTCTTTTATCCGAAATGTTTAAGCGATTGTTCCAATCATGATGCGCCATTTTACCTTGCGCGCCGACGCTACGCCATAACGTCAAAATATCTTCAGGAACCTCAAACGCGGCGTGTGGCCAGCCGATATTCTCGCGCGTGCCTTTAATTTCATCTTCACCAAGGGGGGCACCATGGGCAGAATTGCTGCCTTCTTTAGTTGGCGCGCCGAAACCGATTTTTGTTTTACAGCAAATCAAACTTGGTGTGTCTGTTGTTTGTGCCTTGGCAATTGCCGATTCGATTGCGTCATAATCATGCCCATCAATATCCTGCACGTCCCAGCCATACGCCTTAAAGCGCGCAGGTGTGTCATCTATAAAGGTCAGGTCAGTCTTTCCGTCGATACAAATGCCGTTATCATCATAAAGCATAATCAGTTTAGATAATTTCTGATGACCCGCAAGAGAACATGCCTCGTGGCTGATCCCCTCCATTAAATCACCGTCACCGCACATCACATAAGTATAATGCGATACCAGATCATTGCCATATTGCGAATTCATAACGCGCTCTGCCAATGCCATGCCAACCGCTGTGGCGATGCCTTGTCCCAATGGGCCTGTTGTTGTTTCGATGCCCGCATCATGCTCAACTTCCGGATGGCCTGCTGTAATCGCGCCTAGTTGTCTGAAATTTTTGATCTGCTCAAGAGTCATTTTCTCATAGCCCGCCAAATAATTCACTGCGTAAAGCAACATCGACCCATGGCCGCCTGACAAAACAAAACGATCTCGGTCTGCCCATTCAGGGGCATGTGCATCAAATTTCAAAAACTTGGAATATAAAACCGTCGCAACATCCGCCATACCCATCGGCATTCCGGGGTGGCCGGAATTTGCCTTTTGCACTGCGTCCATAGACAGGGCGCGAATGGCATTAGACATATCTTTCAATTGTTCAGGAGATAAATTTGCGTTAGAGCGAGAGGGAAGTGTAGCGGCGGTCGCGTTTGTCATTCGTAGAACCCTATAAAAATCTATATATACGTAAATTGGAAAACACCATGCAATGAGATGGCACGCAGGTCAAGAGCTGTCAGGTAAAATGCTGTGGTTTAATTCGTATTTTCTGCCATATGACCTTGACCAAAAGCACTATGAATTTGATACTATGAACTCTGTTATCACTTGGTTCGTTTGAGCCAGCTTAGTAAAAATCAGTAAGGGTTCTTTTATCTATGTCATCAATCAGATTTGCCTTGGAAAAACTTGATAATGCCGTCGGGAAGCTCGACGCATCAGTCTGCAATGTTGAAAACGCGTTACAGGATTATGTGCCGCTGGAACAGGTCGCGCAGCAAATTGAAAACGCAAAGGCCGAAGTGCAGTTACGCGATGATAGCGGAAACGTTATTGATGTTGATTTCGTTGCCAAACGTTTGGATAACGCCATCGCAACAGTTGAAGAAATGTTGAAAGACGAAGGATAGAATCATGGCTGAAGTAACATTAAAAATTAACAATCGCGGCTATAGTCTCTCTTGCGACGAAGGGCAGGAAGAGCGTCTTGAAGAGCTTGCGGGATATGTTAATTCACGCTTAAAAGATATTGCCGCCGCCGGTGCGGCCTCAAACGAATCGCACTTGCTGGTGTTAACATCATTGGTTATGGCCGATGAGATTTATGAATTGCGTGATGAGTTGAATGTACTGCAACGCCATTTGCAAGACGCACAGGCCGGATTGCCTATTCAACAACAAACAGGCCCCTCTGTAGAGGAAGAAGCCATCATCGTTCAAGCCATCGATCATCTGGCAGGTAAGATAGAACGCATTGCCGGACGCATTCATGGGTCAGAGGCCGCCTAAATATTTCATAGGCCAAATGATACAAACTTTGCCATTTATTAAAAAAGCATGATATATACTCAACCGTGCTGCGAAGTACGTGAATGCGGCTTTATCTCGGTGGTCGATGCTTTTTTCGCAAAGGGAGCTGTCCCTGTTTTTGTCCAATCGGTTCGCCCGGGGGACTTAGATATTAACGGCACCCACCTGACTTTCAGGACCCCGCGAAGATACCAAACGCACACGGCTTACGCGGCACACTTTATGATTTTGAATAAATGGCTCAGACTTACGGCCACAATACATAGAAACAACATCCATGAATGATAATTTGTTTTCAGAAAAACAAGCGTTACGCGCAGAAGCAAAGCGTGCGCGTGGATTGCTATCCTTGGACGCCGCGCAGCAGGATAATCTGTGTGCTTTGTTTTTTGAACATATTGACGTCAATGACACGATGAGCGTTGGAGCTTATTGGCCAAAGGGCAGGGAGCTTAATACCCTGATCCTCATTGAAGCGCTGATTGAAAAAGGCGTTAAAGTTGCCATTCCTGTTATCCAACCCGAAAGCCGCGTTTTGAAATTTGCGCGCTGGCATGACGGTATTTCAATGGTTAACGGGTTGTTTGACATTCCACATCCTGTTATTGACGATAAGACGCAGTGGCTTGAGCCTGATATTTTCCTTGTGCCCTTATTGGCCTTTGACCGTCAGGGTTATCGCCTTGGATATGGTGGTGGTTATTATGATTCAACGTTGGATCATTATAAGCAGAACAAAAAAATCACGGCGGTTGGCCTAGGCTACGCCAAACAAGCTTGCTTGTTTTCTCTGCCAAAAGAAGACCATGATGTAAAAATGGATTGGATCATCACAGAGCAAAATGCCACGCGGTTCTAAAATTTTAAGTTAAGAAGGCTGATTATGAGAATATTATTTATTGGGGATATTATGGGACGCGCAGGGCGCGAAGCTTTGGAAAAGTACCTCCCCAAACTGAAAACCGATTTAAATGTCGATGTAGCCATTATCAATGGTGAGAATGCGGCGCACGGACGCGGCATTACCGAAAAATTCTGCAACCAGTTTTATGAATGGGGCGCGGATATCATCACCACGGGCAACCATGTCTGGGATCAGCGCGAAATTCTCAAATACATCACGCGTGATCCAAAATTATTACGCCCCGCCAACTTTCCGAAACCAGCAACGCCGGGAAATGGCTTTTACCTGCATGAATTATTGGATGGCCGAAAAATTCTGGTTGTGAACATGATGTGCCGCTTATTTATGGATCCGCTTGATGATCCGTTTGCGTGCATGGAAGATATTTTGTCAGAATATAAAATCGGCCTGAATTGTAATGCGATCTTTGTTGATCTGCATGGTGAGGCGACCTCTGAAAAAATGGCCTTTGGTCAACATTTTGCAGGAAGAATATCCGGCGTAGTTGGTACACACACCCATGTGCCAACCGCAGATGCCCACATTATGAATGGCGGCACAGCCTACATGACCGACGCTGGAATGACGGGGGACTACGACAGTGTGATTGGCATCAAAAAAGAAACCGCTATCACAAAGTTCACCCGCAAATTACCGGGAGAGCATTTCATTCCCGCCAGTGAGAATATGACATTATGTGGTGTTTTGATTGTCACCAGTGATAATACCGGAAAAGGCCAAGCCATTGCACCGGTACGCATCGGCGATACATTACATGAAACAATGCCTGATATTTAGATTAGATAATATCGTTATGCTTGCCGAAATAGCGCATACACGCACTATTTAGCTCATTAACCAGTTCTTCGCCCTGATCTCCGCCATCGCCCTTTATGCTGCTGGCGACAACGATTTTCATCGTGGTGTGGAAGGCAAGGGCAATATCAAGGGTTTCTTCATCAAGATTCTCGACCACTTCCATAAACTGCACAAAACGCTCGGCAATGCGCGTAATCAATGGGTAATGAAACATGCCGCCATTGGCCTTAAGCTGTACGCAGGGGAATAAGATGCGCGCAATAACGTCTTCTGAATTAGTAGGTTTATTCAGCGCAATGGCATAATCGATACCATCTTTCATTTGATTTAGATAAATTTCACCAAGGGGGCGAAAATCTTCGGTATGATTTTCAAGTAGCTTTTGAGCGCGCTCCAATACGGCATCCGCAAGCCCGCCGACGCCAACCTTGGCTTTCAACACATTTGGCGGCGTTATGAATTTCGCATTACGTAAAGGTTTTTGATTGTAGTGTTTAATATCCATTTTTTAACTACCTGAAATCTATATCTTCGATGTCAACATTATCGGCATTTTGAGCAATGTTTTTATCGTCTTGCTCATCCGTATGCCTACGCGATGGCCCATTATACTCTTCGGCCTTTGTGCGTCTGCGGTCGGGGCCAAAATATTCAACAGTCTTCACAAACTGGCGCGGCGATTCAATTATTTTTTGTAAGCGGCGGTAAAGATCACGTGAATTAAACGGCTTCACCATAAACTCCGTTATGCCTTCATCACGTGCACTTAAGACACGATGTTTCTCACTAAATCCTGTCATCAGGATAATGGGAACAAACTTGTTCGGGCTTTTGGGGTCGTTTCTGATCTTGTGGCTCAATTCCAAACCATCGCAGGGGGACATCATCCAATCCGTGATCACGAGATCAGGATTAAACAGGCAAAATTCCTTGAACGCTTCTTCACCATTAAGCGCGGTAATAATATTACCAACCCCAAATGACAACAGAACAGCTTTGATCAAGTTCATCATTGGCTGATTATCCTCAACCAAAAGAATTTGTATATTTTGTAAATTATAAGACATAAACGCTGTGCACTTTGTTTTATACGAGAGCTGCATCAAATTAAAGTTCATCATCTGAAAAAAGAAGATTTCGCACTTTTATTTAATCAACGCCCACCCTATAATTTTATTATCACTAAATAAATACAAAAAAGAGTAAATATATCATGGCAGGTCATTCCAAGTGGGCGAACATCAAGCACAGAAAAGGTAAAGCAGACGCACAACGGGCAAAACTTTTCTCAAAATTAGGGCGCGAAATTTATGTAGCAGCGAAGCTGGGGGGCGGCGATCCGGATATGAATCCGCGTTTACGCCTTGCCATATCAACAGCGCGCGGGCAATCGATGCCCAAGGATGGTATCGAGAAAAACATCCAAAAAGGTGTTGGCGGCGGCGAAGGTGAGAATTATGAAGAAATGCGCTACGAAGGGTATGGCATCGGCGGCGTTGCTGTAATTGTTGAGGCACTGACCGATAATAAGAACAGAACCGCAGCAGAAATCAGAACCGCATTCACAAAGGGCGGCGGTAATCTTGGTGAAACGGGCTGCGTTAATTTCATGTTTGACCGCGTTGGTGAAGTCGCTTACCCCGCAGACAAAGCCAGCGCCGAAGAAATGTTCGAATCAGCATTAGAAGCAGGCGCATCAAATGTCGAAAGCACCAGCGAATATCATGAGATCACATGTGAAGCGAATGACTTTGCCGCCGTACGCGACGCACTGGAAGGCAAGTATGGCGAGCCGGAGCGTCAGGGCTTAATCTGGAAACCCAATGTCATCAATGATGTGAATGAAGAGCAAGCATCCTCTATTTTGGAACTTATCGATATTTTAGAAGATAACGATGATGTGCAAAATGTAACGGCTAACTTTGATGTCAGTGATGAGATCATGGAAAAATTAAATGAATCCGGCGGCGCATAAAAGGAAACCCCCAATATGCGCATTCTCGGTATAGATCCCGGCCTACAGAAAACAGGATGGGGTGTTATCAGCCATTCCGGTAATGCTTTGCAATTTGTCGCCAGCGGCTTGATTCGCACCGATCCAAAAGCAACAATGTCACAAAGATTAGCGACATTGTATCACGGTATTATCGCCGTTATGGATGAATGGTCACCTGTCGAAAGCGCCATTGAGGAAACATTCGTCAATAAAAACCCCGCAAGCGCGCTAAAATTAGGGCAGGCAAGGGGGGTTTTACTTATGGCGCCTGCGATCAAAGGTCTATCCGTAGAAGAATATAGCGCAAATAAGGTCAAGAAATCAGTCGTAGGCAACGGTCACGCCGCCAAACAGCAAGTTGGCGCCATGATTAAAATGCTCCTGCCTGCCTGTGGAACGATTTCAGAAGATGAGGCTGACGCTCTTGCGGTGGCGATCACCCACGCGCATTATAGAACATTGAGTATTACTATATCGGGTGCAAAATCATGATCGGCAAACTATCGGGAATCATTGACAGTTTTGAGACAGATCATTTCATTTTGGATGTCGCGGGTGTTGGCTATTTAATCTATGCCAGCCGCCGCACACTTTCCTCCATTGGACAAGTCGGCGATGCGGCCTCCGTTTTAATCATCACCAATGTACGCGAAGACGCGATCACCCTGTACGGTTTTGCCGATGCGATTGAGCAACAATGGTTCAAATTGCTTACCTCCGTTCAAGGGGTGGGGGCGAAGGCGGGATTATCCATTCTTGCCGCATGTCCCGCCGATCAACTCGCCTTCGTGATTGCCTCGCAGGATAAAGCCGCACTAACACAAGCCGATGGCGTTGGCCCAAAACTAGCGACACGTATTTTGACCGAGTTAAAAGACAAAGCCGGAAAAATTGATATGAGCAGCGCGTCGCAAACTGCCCAAGGCGGCGCAGCAACAACGCCGGCATCCCCCGCCACAGAGTTGGTCGATCAAGACGCCGTTTCCGCCCTGACCAATTTAGGATACGCCGCGTCCGATGCCTATCGCGCCGTCCTCGCCGCGAAAGGGAAAGCCAATGACAATGATCAAAGCAATCTGCAAGTGCTCATTCGTCTTGCCTTGCAGGAGCTAAGCGCATGAATGGCTTTGCCGCGGAAAAAAATCCCGAATTAGAAAAAGTACAAAAAGAGGGCGAACCGCCGATTGAAAATTCGCTGCGCCCTTTGTCGATGGATGAATTTATCGGGCAAAAAGATTTACGCGATAACCTCACCATATTTATCCAAGCCGCCAAAGCGCGCAGCGATGCCATGGATCACGTCTTATTCTTTGGCCCGCCAGGACTTGGTAAAACAACCTTGGCGCAAATTGTTGCGAAGGAACTGGGCGTTGGCTTTCGTGCAACCTCTGGCCCTGTCATTGCAAAGTCGGGTGATCTGGCGGCTATCCTGACGAATTTACAGCCTAATGATGTTTTGTTCATTGATGAAATCCACCGCCTCAACCCTGCGGTAGAAGAGATTTTATATCCCGCGATGGAAGATCGTAAACTTGACCTTATTATCGGGGAAGGCCCCGCCGCGCGCTCTGTTCAAATTGAACTTGCGCCCTTTACACTGGTCGGTGCAACAACACGTAGCGGCCTGCTCACCAACCCGTTGCGTGATCGTTTTGGCATCCCGATGCGTCTGGAATTTTATGAGGCGGGAGAATTGGCGCTGATTGTTTTGCGTACGGCGCGCTTGCTAGGCATGCCCATCACAGAAGCCGCCGCACTGGAAATCGCAAAGCGTTCTCGCGGCACACCACGCATTGCAGGACGCCTCACACGCCGCGTCCGTGATTTCTTTGATGCCTCTGACCTGAAGGAAGTCGGACAAAAACTGGTTGATCAGGCCCTATCGCGACTGGATGTGGATTCATCTGGCTTGGATACGATGGATCGCAAATATCTGTCCTGTATTGCGGGGAATTATGGCGGCGGTCCTGTTGGTGTTGAAACACTCGCCGCCGCCTTATCAGAACAACGCGATATGATCGAAGATGTAATCGAACCTTATTTGATGCAACAAGGCTTGGTACAGCGCACACCGCGCGGGCGCATGATTTCCGCCAAGGGCTTTCAATATTTAGGCATCACGCCGCCTGCATCGCAAACAAAAGGGCAGATGGACTTACTAGAGGATTAGAGATTTGAAACATACTATTGATATCCGCGTTTATTATGAAGACACCGATGCCGGTGGCATTACTTACCACTCCAAATATTTAAATTTTGCAGAGCGCGGACGCACCGAATTTTTGCGTAATGTCGGCTTTCAAAACAGCGAAGTGCATAACGACCTTGGGGTTATGTTTGTTGTACGCAAAATCGATATTGATTATTTAATGACCGCAGGACTGGACGATTTTTTACAACTGGAAAGCAGCATAACCGAAATTAAAAACACCAGTTTTATTATGCAACAAACAGTTAAACGCGATGGCAATATCATCGCCGATATGCGCGTTGTGCTTGTGTGTGTCGATACGCAAACATATAAACCTGCAAGGCTGCCCGAAAAGATAAAAGAAGCTTTTCAGAACTCTCAGGAAACCGTAGAGTGAAATCGTTCGAATAACTTTATTCAAAGGATTTGGGCTTATTGTTCGTCTAACATCATAGAAACAGAAATGGAACACCACAAAGATGGCTATTGACGTCGTAGCAGAGAATATCGGAACAATCACCGCACATGATATGAGTGCGATCGCATTGTTCATGCAGGCCGACATTGTTGTAAAAACAGTGATGCTGATCTTAATTTTCGCATCATTCTGGAGTTGGTTAATCATCTTTCAAAAGCGCGGTATATTGTCAAAGCTCAACCGCCGCGCAGATCGCTTTGAGGATTCTTTTTGGTCAGGTGAACCGCTGGACAAAATCTACGCCCGCGTTAAGAAAAGCAAAGAAGACCCGATGCTGCGCACTTTTTCCGCAGGGATGGATGAATGGAAGGCCGGTATTGTCGGCGGTGTTCCGTCCAATCAAAGCTTGCAAGCGAGCCTGAAACAACGCGTCGAGCGTTCCATGAGTGTCGCCATTGGTCGTGAAATGAACCATCTGGAAAAGGGTATGACCTTTTTGGCGAGTGTTGCCTCCAGTGCGCCATTTATTGGCTTGTTCGGAACAGTTTGGGGGATTATGAACAGTTTTACCGCGATTGCGAGCACGAACAACACGTCACTGGCTGTTGTTGCCCCCGGTATTGCCGAGGCGCTCTTCGCAACGGCGATTGGTTTGGTTGCCGCTATTCCTGCGTCAATTGCCTATAACCTTTTATCAAACAGTTTGAATCGCTACGCCGACAGGTTAGAGGCCTTCACTGATGAATTTTCCGCGATCCTCTCACGTCATCTCGACTCGCACGATATCAGCATGAGCAGCACCAAAAAAACCGGAACAGCAGGATAATTAATCATGGGCGGTATATCAGGAGCACATAAAGGACGATCAAGAGGGCGCAGAACAGGTGGCCGTTTTCGTCCTATGGCGGAGATGAATGTCCTGCCGATGAATGATGTCATGCTGGTTTTGCTGGTCGTCTTCATGATTTCCGCACCCCTTATGACATCGGGCGTGCCAATTGATCTCCCAAACAGTAAGGCCAAAGTCATCAGGACAGAGGATAACAAACCGATTGAATTAACACTGGATAAGGAAGGCAAAGTCTATCTCGCCGACACAGAAGTTAAAAAGGGCGGGCTCGTCACAATCTTAAGCGCCACCTTAGAAGGCGATATGGAGCGCCGTATTTATGTGCGTGCGGATCAAGCCATAGAATACGGCCTTGTTATGGATGTTCTGGGGCAGCTTAACGCAGCAGGCTTTCACAAAGTTGCCCTTATCACGAAACCCAAGACCTAGTTCAAAACAATGAATGCAGCAGCGGTTAATAAAGATTACAGAACGGCACTTTACGCGCCCAACGTCACAAAACCGGCGATTATTTCGGCTGTGTTGCATATCGCTGTTTTTGTTTTAGCAACTGTCGGCATCCCTTATCTTTCCAAAGATATGGAGCCTGTCGATATGGTTGTGCCCGTTGAGTTATTTGATCCGTCAGAAATCATTGAAACAAACGCGCCCGATGAGCCGCAAAAAAGCGAAGAAGAAGACCTCGCCCCGCCGCCCATGCGTAAACCTCTTTACAATAATACAGAATCTATGCCTGATTTGGCGACGCCGGAAGAACCTGAATTAGAAGAGATCATCCCCGAAGAACCACCGAAAGAGGTCGCGCCCGATCCCTCCATCATCAAAACTCCGCCCAAGCCAAAAAGCAAACCCAAGCCACCAAAACGGCCGGAACCAGTGCAGGAAAAACCCAAAGAAACTGAAAAACCTGAACGCGACATGACCAGCTTGCTTAAAAGCTTAACCCCTGATGAACCGGAAGAAACACCGAACAAACAAAATGATGTCGGGCAGGGCAAAACATCACAAACAGGAAACGAATCACAGCAAATGACCAGTAGCGATCTGGTTGCCCTTGTGCGCGGCGTACAGCCATGCTGGAATGTGAATGCGGGCGGGCGTTACGCAGAAAACCTGATTGTGAAATTAAGGGTGCAGGTGAACCGCAACCGAACAGTGCGTGATGTGGCCGTCCTAGATCAGATGCGTTATATTGCTGACTCGCATTTTAAATCTGCCGCTGATGCTGCGCGATGGGCTTTATTAAACCCTCAATGCTCTACGCTGAATTTACCAGAAGACAAATATGAAACATGGAAAAGTTTTATTTTTGTATTCGATCCAAGCCAAATGTTATAGGCTTTTCGAAATTTGAATAAATAGGGACGAGATGACAATGAAATATTACGGCGTTTTTTATTATCTATTTGTGGTTTGTTTTTTTGTGGCGGCCCCTGTCCAAGCGCAGGAATTTGAAGCGCGCATTACAGAAGGCACGTTCAAACCGCGCCCCATTGCCATTTCATCGTTTCATCCCACAGAGATTCAACATCGCCAGTTGGCAGAAGATATTCCAAAAATCGTGCGCGATAATCTGGAGCGTTCTGGCCTGTTTCGTCCGGTCAATGAAAATGCCTTTGTGCAAACACCCGGCTCAATCTTTCAAGAGGGCGTCCGATTTCCTGAATGGCGTACAACTGGCGCCGAAACACTTGTGACAGGCAGCGTTCTCACTGATTCAGAAGGTAATACTCGCGTTGAGTTTCGCCTATGGGATGTCTTGTCAGAAAAACAACTTATCGGCATGGCCTATACCACGACACCAGACAACTGGCGTCGCATTGCACATATTATATCCGATGAAATCTACAAACGCCTTACAGGAGAGAACGGATATTTCGACACACGCATCGTTTATGTTTCGGAAAGCGGTTCACCTGAAAAACGCGTTAAACGCCTTTCGATTATGGATCAGGATGGTGCAAATCATAAATATTTAACCGATGGCAGCTATCTTGTTTTAACGCCGCGTTTTTCCCCCACAAGACAACAAATTACATATATGTCTTATCAGGGCGGCGTTCCACGCGTTTACCTCTATGACATCAATTCAGGATCACATACATTGCTCGGGAATTTCTCCGGCATGACGTTTGCGCCGCGCTTTTCACCTGATGGTCAAAAAGTTGTCTTCAGTATGGCTAAAAATGGTAACACGGATATCTATGTCATGGATCTGAACACGCGTAAGGCCACGCGTATGACCAGTGGCACAGCGATTGAAACATCACCATCTTACTCACCCGATGCCAGTCAGATTGTTTTTGAATCAGACCGCAGCGGCACGCAGCAGCTTTATATCATGAATGTCGATGGCTCAGGCATGAACCGCCTGACCTTTGGTAAAGGACGCTACAGCACGCCTGTTTGGTCACCGCGTGGGGATTTGATTGCCTTTACACGCATGTATCAGGGCAAGTTTTATATTGGTGTTATTCGCCCCAATGGGCAGGGCGAACGCCTGATCACAAACGCATATCACGTTGAGGGGCCAACATGGTCACCCAATGGCCGCGTTTTGGCATATTTTAAGGAAACACCATCAGGCAATACACGCACCGCGCGCCTATATACGATTGATATTACAGGATATAATGAACGCCTGCTCAAGACGCCACGTGATGGTTCTGACCCTGCTTGGTCACCACCTAATCCTTAATAGTTAGGTTTTAAATTTGTAATGGAATGGTGCGGAACATATCGATGACCTCGGTATAGATATCGCGCTTAAACGGCACAATCAAACCAAGCGTGTCAGGTAGGGCGACCCACTGCCAATCTGAAAACTCGGGCGGATCAAAAGCATTGAGATCAATATGCTCACTGCCGCCGGTAAAACGCGCCGCAACCCATGTTTGTTCTTGCCCGCGATAGCGACCATTCCATAGTTTTCGAACCATTTTATCAGGCAATTCATAACGCACCTTACGCTTCGCAATGGTTATAATTTCCGCATGATCCGTGCCGATTTCTTCTTTGAGCTCACGCATGGCCGTTTGCTCTACGCTCTCACCCTCATCGACGCCGCCCTGAGGCATCTGCCATGCGCCGGGCGTGTCGATGCGCTCCCCAACGAAAACATGCCCCTCATCGTTAAACAACGCAATACCAACACAAGGGCGATATAACAAACCTTCTCGATTAAGGGGCGTATTCATAAAATAATTTCCTGAACGTAAATTTAATGAGCATGTGTCTTATTCGGTTTTTCCACTGGGTGCGCAACTTGGTCACTTAAACTCAAACCGGATGGCGCATTATTATGACCGTTTTGTTCTTGCACATATCCACGCGATGGCAAATCATAAATAGCAGAAACAGGCGCAATCGTGTAATCAATCACACCTACTTTTTCAAGCCAGACCGATAGGTTTTTCAAAGCCTCAGGATAAGAAGGGACAACCGCCACGGCATAGCCTTGTTTCTTTGCGATATTTTCCAAAGCAGAAAAGGAATGATCACCCTTCATTTGAAACACATCAAGATCAGCGCGGATAAAAGGAGAGCCACGCATCAGCGCACTTTTCTCAATAAATCTAGGAGCATCAGGATTCTTTTCAAAAACCCCCAAACCGCGACCATAGAGCTCATCTGATATTTTTTTGTAATGCTCTTCCACTGGCATCATTGTCTCGTCAAGATACATACCGACACCGACATAGCCTAAAGCGCGTGCCAATGACCCATGAAGGGCTTCAATTTTTTCATTCAAATTCTGGTGATGGAACATCGTTCTTAATCCGGAATCGGGATATTTGTGACTTTGCACAGGAACATCCAACCAAACCTCATGCCCTTTTGCGCGTGCAAGCCTCACCCATTCCAAAGGCAAGGCGGCATATGGGGATAAAAGAAATGAAACTTCCGGCGGCAGAATATCTAGTGCCATTTGTGAGCTTTTTTCTGATAAACCAAAGTCCCGAACCATAAATGAGGTCACGTATTTCTGAGATTTATTTCCAAAGTCAAAATTCGTTTGATAGGCACGAAAACTCGTGAGCTGATCCTTTGCTCGAATGATCGGCAAACGACCAACATCCTCAAACTGCGAAAGACCATCTTCTAAATCTGCACCGGCATAGTACTTATTATTCGTCTCGGAATGTCCAAACGCGACGCCTTCTGTGATTTCCTCGGTTTCAGAAGCCATTGAATCTTCTAAAGCCTGTATCGTCGTCGCCGTATTTATATAGACATAAAGAAACATCAAAACATAAACACCCGCCACAACACTAAGTGATAAGGCGAGTGCTTTTTTATCTGACTGCCGGAGTAAACCAATAGATTTTTGACACTTTTCTATTCCTGCCTTTTTTAATTCAGCAACGTCGATTTTACTAAAATCCACGCGATTCTTAAGTGAATCCGGTATAGAAATGCCCATTTATTTCGTTGCCTCAGCTCTACCGTTTTCATAAAGTGATAAACCCGTCAAAAGGTCAACCGCACGGATCAATTGATAATCCTCTTTCTTCGGTTCGGCATCCTTTGCATCAGCATTCTTATTATCATTCGCTGGCGTTTTGACGTTCGGCTTTTTACCGTTATTTCTATCCAATGCACCCGGTAAATCAGCTTCACGCAAATGCTGAGATTCCAAAGATTTTACAGTTGACTGCTCTACAATAATGTCAGGCGTGATGCCTTTCGCCTGAATAGAACGCCCTGATGGGGTGTAGTAACGCGCCGTAGTCAAACGCATCGCGCCATTCCCAGGCAATGGCATCACGGTTTGAACCGAGCCTTTACCAAAGGACTGCGTCCCCATAATGATTGCGCGCTTATGATCTTGTAACGCACCCGCTACAATTTCAGAAGCAGAAGCAGAACCACCATTCACGAGTACAACCACAGGCAAGCCTTTGGCCATATCCCCCACCGTTGCATTGTTGCGCTCTGTATCTTCTTCATAACGCCCCCGTTGAGAAACGATTTCCCCCTTATCAAGGAACACATCCGATACTTCGATCGCCTGTGAGAGCAAACCACCCGGATTATTTCTAAGGTCAAGCACATAGCCAATCACGTTATTACCAAGCTCCTTCGATATGGCATCAATCGCATTGCGTACACCGGGGCCGGCCTTTTGACTGAATGATGTAATACGGACATAACCTACATTACCCTCTGTATGATAACGTACTGATTTAATTTGAATAACATCACGCACCAAGGTCACGTCAATTTGTTTATCTTCGCCCTTACGTGCGATTGAAAGATCAATCGTTGAACCGACTTTACCGCGCATTTTATCCACGGCATCGCTGAGTGACATACCCATCACTGCATCTTCATCAATTTTCACAATATAATCGCCTGATTGGATACCAGCGCGGAAAGCAGGGGTATCATCAATGGGAGACACAACCTTAACCAAGCCATTTTCCATTGTAACCTCAATACCAAGGCCACCAAACTCACCGCTTGTTTCTACGCGCATATCCTTGAAGCTCTCTTCACTGAGATAGCTTGAATGCGGGTCAAGGCTCGACAGCATACCGTTCAGCGCATATTCGATCAATTGTTTATCATCAACCTCTTCAACATATTCTGCGCGAACACGTTCAAAAACATCACCAAACAAGCTTAATTGACGATATGTTTCGCTATAACCGTTTTCGGCTTTCTTATCAGTTTTAACTTTTTCATCCGCCCTAACATTCAGTGAAAAAACCACAATAACAAATGTTGCCAATAGCACTGAAAATTTACTTATTCTTTTCATAGTCTTACTGTCCTTAAAATTTCAAAAAAGTATTTTTATCCTAGGTCGGAAAATTTAACCGCGGGGTTTACGGGTGTTCCATTTTGTCTGAGCTCATAATAAAGCTTTGGGCGTGGAATTAAAGAAGAATCTGGCAACAAGCCAATAGGTTCACCAGATTTAACATGATCACCAATCGTGCCGTTAATTTTATCCAACCCAGCAATCAAGCTATGAAAGCCCTCAGCATGTTCAATAATGACAATATTGCCATAGCGTTTGAACGTACCCGCAAATTGAATTTTTCCGCCCATCGGCGCAATAACCAAGCCACCGGAACGCCCCTCTATTGTGATCCCTTTACTCTGCGCGCCGAGATCATCCTTACCATGATATCCGGTTCTGATTATGCCTGAAATCGGCAACTGCGCTTGCCCTGTATCATTCAATGGAATGTCAGGTTTTTTCCTGAAAATATTGGCTTGTTTTTGCCGTGTGATTTCTTTTTGTTCTTCTTGTTTAATATTCTTGACCAACTCCTCAAGGTTGTCCGCCTTGAGGGAGATATTCTGAATTGTAAGCTCACGCGCCTTCAGGTCACGATTGATTTTCGAATAAACCTGTTCCTTTTTATTTACCAAAGTTTGCAAATTAGCATTTTTCTTTTTCAACAAATTCGTTTCAGATTCCAATGCAACGCGCTCTATTTCCAATTCATTGGTGACACGCTGCAATGTTTCCAAATTATTTTTAAGTGTCTCCGCGTGCCGCTTCACCGAAGGAATAATATTTTCCATGAGTAAGGCACTTTGAGCAATTTTATAAGGGGAGTCGGGCTGCGCGAGGAGCGCTTGGGGGGGCGTTTTGCGAATACGCTCCAATATTAAAATCAACTTCACGATGGAAACGCGCTCATCTTTTAATGTGGTTTCAATGGCTTGTTTCTTTTTATGCAGGATATCAACACGCTGTTCTATATATTTAAGGCCATCTTCATTCTTGCGCACAGATGTTGCAGCCTCAACCAATTGCTTTTTGATATCACTGACTTCGTTATTGATCGTATCAATTTTTTGTTCGAGCGCTTTTTTCTGCGCTGTTTCTTCGGAGAGTTTATTTTTTACAGCTGCCAGTTCATCGCTCTTACTTTTGGCATAACCAGATGACGCGGAACAACACGAGATCACAAATACAGCGATGGCAATAAAACGAACAACGGACATAATACGTATTTCTAGTGATGCAGATATATTATTCCCTATGATAGGGATGACCAGCGAGAATCTGCTGACTTCTATATATTTGCTCCAAAAGCATCACACGCGCAAGGGCATGGGGCCAAGTTTGTTGACCAAAGCTCATTATTAAATCGCATTTCTGGCGTACGACCTGCGTTAAACCATCCGCACCACCAATAATAAATTGAATGTGGTTTTGCCCGTCATGGGCGAATTGCTCGAGCTTTTTGGATAAGGCAATAGATGAATAGGTTTTGCCTTTTTCATCCAAGGCAATAACAACAGACTGATTGTTGATATGTTTCATGATTTTATCCGCTTCGTCATTTTGACATTTCTGCGGATTGGTATGTTTTGATTCCAGATCAATGATATTCAAAGGCCAGTTGATACGCTTTTCATACATCGCGATCAAATCAGCAAAAGCATTGTTTTTGATATGCGCTATGCAAATAACATCTATTTTAAGCACAGGGGAAGCCTTGCCTTAAAGAGGGGGAGGGTTTCTCTATGCGAGAACTTGGTCGCTTACAATGTCCAATGTTGGGTGCTCGCACCACATTTTTTCGATATTGTAAAAATCACGCACTTCGGGACGGAAAAGATGCACAATGGCGTCACCGGCATCAAGCACAACCCAATCACATTGACCAAGTCCTTCCACCCTTACTTCCTGAACGTTTTTCAGGTGAAGGCGTTCTTTCAATTTCCGAGCCAATGCGCCAACGTGACGCGACGACGTTCCTGTCGCAATAATCATGTAATCCGCCAAGCCTGAACCATCAGACAACGGCACACATAAAATATTTTCAGCTTTGTCCGAATCGAGGGACTTCACAATAAGATCCTTCATTTCAGACGGTTTCAAAAAACTATCTTCGTGATAAGTAATAATGGCGTTTTCTCCTTTTTTTGCATCAAAATGCAATGCTCTAAACACAAAAAAGCCAAACCAAACGGCTTAGCTTCTATCACCAGTCGTATTACTACGACGTTTTGCAATTTTATGAAAGCTCCCTATGACGCTTTTTATATACAAATCGTCACCCGGCTCTTTCTACAAGAAATATTTCTCAACAATCTCATACTGCCATTATACGATTTTTTGACCATACTGGGAAGATAATTCACTGTATGCAGCGCAGTATAATAATTTAAGTTACTGAAATAGCGTTGTTTTTGTTGCGAATTTCTGTTGATGAAATATTTATCATCTTCTTCTGTAGCAGCCAATATGACGTATTCGTGTCCAGCGGCAGACGCCCGCCATGATCAACAATAATATGCTTTTGCGTCGATAACATACGCAGCGGACACTGCTTCATCAGGTTCACAGGCGGATAGCGCGTGACATGCACCATGCACATTTCATTTAAGAAGCGTTTCCAATGATTCCAGAGATGGAAATTATGGGCATTATCCATGCCTGTAATCCATGCAAACTTCGTCGCAGGAAAATTCTTTTTTAAAATCTTGATCGAGGCATAGCTGTATGTCGTGTCAAACGTGCTTTCGATGCCTGTGACGATGATTTTTGGATTAATATTGATTTCACGTGATAAGCGGACGCGCTCTTCTAGTGGTAATAAATCACGCTTTGATTTTAATGGGTTTTGCGGTGTAACCAACCACCAAACAGCATCAAGCTCCAACGCCTTCAAAGCCATGTTTGAAATATGAACATGCCCCGCATGTGGTGGGTTAAACGATCCGCCCAATATGCCAATACGCATGTTTTTCCAACGCTGCGTATTTAAAAGAGACGGCTCGGAAAAAAGGGACATCGGGCTTAAACCTTTGAACGACGTTATTTCGGCCTGATTTGACCATTACCACGCACCATATATTTATAGGTGCAAAGCTGTTCCAGACCAACGGGGCCGCGCGCGTGCATTTTGCCCGTCGCAATACCAATTTCTGCGCCCATACCAAATTCACCGCCATCTGCAAATTGCGTTGAAGCATTATGCATGACGATACCGCTATCGACATTCTTTAAGAAATAGTCGGCGGCGCTTTGATCTTCGGTCAGGATACTATCGGTATGATGCGATCCGTGGTGGTTAATGTGCTCAACGGCGGCTTGAACATCATCAACATATTTACAGCTCAATTTAGCATCCAAATATTCTGTTCCCCAATCGTCGGCAACGGCCGCCTTCACACGTGAATTAAGTCTACAGATATCCGCATCACCAACAATTTGGCATCCGGCGTTTAATAAATCATCCAAAATTTCTGTTGTTAAGGTCTTATCGACTTTGCGATCAATCAACAACGTTTCCATCGCTCCGCAAACACCTGTACGGCGCATTTTCGCATTCAAGGTCACATCGCGGGCAACGTCTTCGCGCGCACTGTCATGGACGTATATGTGACATACACCTTCAAGGTGACCAAAGACGGGCATACGTGCCTCATTCATCACGCGTTCAATCAAACCATGACCACCACGCGGAATCATAACATCAATATAATCACTCGCCGCCAGCATCGCCCCAACTGCGGCGCGATCACTGATCGGGATCATAGATACACATGCCTTAGGCAAATCATGCTCTTCAAGGCTGGATTGGATAATCTTATGCAACGCCAAAGAGCTGTGCAAACTTTCCGAGCCACCGCGCAGAATCACGGCGTTATGAGATTTCAAACATAAAATAGACGCATCAACCGTAACATTCGGGCGCGATTCATAAATCATCCCAAGAACACCGATAGGGCAGGACACACGTTGAATATTTAAACCATTCGGACGATTTTGTTCCCAGAGCACTTTTCCGGTAGGGTCATCCAACGCCAAAACTACGTTAACACCCTGTGCAATGCCCTCAATACGTTCTTTGGTCAAGGTTAAACGGTCAATAAGCGCGGCGCTTAAGCCTTTTTGCTCTGCTGCGGCGAGATCCTTGGCATTGCTTTCAATAATATCTTTGGATTTCTCAATCAGGCGCAGCGATATAGTCTTCAGAGCCTGATTAATAACAGATGTCGGCGTCAGCGATAATATTCGGCTGGCATTTTTAGCTTCACGACCAAGGTCGTTTACAATTTCTTGTGGAGAGGACTGTGACGCGATGGCCTGTGACATTACCTGATTCTTGCTCTGTTAGATTTCAAATATTAGTGGATATTGGCTTCAATACCCACTATTGCATCTTCAACTAACTTTGCATTGGTCTTTTTGTCAAGTTTTTCAATGATGATCTGGCGTGTTGCGTTCATCGCCAACTCTGCTGCGTGCGCCTGAATTTCATTGATTGCGTTCTGCTTCATACGCTCTAAACGATCTTCAAGCTGTACCTCGCGGCGTTTCATAACAGCGTCAAGATCCGCTTCTGCTTTTTCCTTGAACTGATGCGCACTTTCACGCGCTGTCTTTAGAATTTTTTCTGATTCTTGAACGGCATCTCGATGCTTGCGCTGATATTGTGCAAGCATTTCCTGCGCTTCAACACGCAAGTTTTCTGCTTCTTCAAGGTCTTTTTTGATCTGCTCAATACGACCATCAAGCAAAGCATTAAATGCAGGCACACCAAATTTAAACAAAATGCCGGCAAAAATCACAAAAGAAAAAAGATACCAAATATGTGAATCCTGTAGAAGTTCCATATAACTTTCCCCTTATGCCGCTTTCTTTACTGATTTATCAACGAGCGATTCAACAACCGATTTTGCATATTTTACATCGACTTTAACGCCAATGATTTTCTCGGCAGATTCTTTTGCAACTTCGGCAGCAACATCGCTCATTTCTTCCATCGCTTTTTTACGAGCATTCTCGATACTTTTTTCGAGATCACGCATTTGTTTTACAGCATGTGCCTGAAAATCAACGGAATATGTTTCGGATTTTTCCTTGATCGCATGCTCCGCCGAGGTATACAGGCTAGACGATTCTTCACGTGCACCCGTTAGGCTTTCTTCATACGATTTTTGAACAGCAGCAACTTCTTCTTTTAAGCGCTCTGCAGAATCAAGGTCATTTCCAATACGCTCAGCGCGATTTTCAATTGTTCCTGAAATCTCCGGCAAAGACTTTTTTGCAAAGAAGAAATACATGATAATAAACACAACAATCAGCCAGAAAATCTGACTTGGGAATGTTGTTGAATCAAGCTGAGGTAATCCGCCGGATTTTTCATGGTGACCAGCACCATGCTCACTGTCACTCCCGCCCGCCGCTAAAGCGTGGGCAGAACTAACACAAAGTAGAAAAGCCGAAACGGATAGTTTCTTAAGCATCTTTTTTCCTTCTTCACAAATGACTAACGGATTAGCCTTAGCTAGCAAGAAGAAATGCGGCAAGACCGATTGGAATAATACCAAGAGCTTCAACGAACGCGACAACCATAAAGAACTTTTCATCAAGCATCTTTTTGGTTTCCGGGTTGCGTGCAACCGCATTGTTATATGAAGCGAAATACATACCCAAACCTAAGGCAGAACCGAGAGCAGGTAAGGCTACTAATCCACCAGCTATAGCTTTTGCAGCTTCTATTTCCATTTACTTTTTCCTTTTTACTATTTGTTAAAACAACACTTCTTAAAAACACTCGCGATAATACATAGTTAGTGATGAAGTTCAACACTATCTTTTAAGTAAACGCATGCCAAAATTGCGAAAACATAAGCCTGAATAGCAGCAACCAACAGTTCAAACATCATCATAACAACGTTAAAAAGGGTAGGAAGCACACCAAGCACCACCATAACACCGCCGGCACTCGCCGCAGCAATCGCAAAACCAATAACAATCTTCAAAATCAGGTGTCCCGCCATCATGTTCGCAAACAAACGAACAGAGTGTGTGATAGGACGAACCATGAATGAAATCACTTCAAGTGGCACAATGAACGGGATCAACCACCAAGGAATGCCAGCAGGCAAAAACATAGAGAAAAACTTAAGCCCGTGATTGCGCACGCCAAAAGCAATGCTCATCACAAATACAAGAACTGCCAACACTGTCGTTACAATAAGGTGCGATGTGTATGTAAAAGAATAGGGCAAAAGTCCCAAGACATTCCCCATCAAAATAAAGATAAACAGCGTAAAGATGAAGGGGAAGTACGCCCTTCCTTTTTTGCCGATATGTTCATTGACCATTTTACTGACAAATTCGTAGAGCACTTCTGCGCTCATCTGCAATCTGCCGGGGATCATTTCATTTTTGCGCATTGCAATAGAGAGGAACATGCTTGAAAGAAGAGCACCGATAACCATCCATAACGAAGAGTTCGTAAAGGAAATGTCGTAACCAGCAATCTGAAACTCTGCGATCGGCTGTATAACAAACTGATGAATTGGGCTGGCCACTGTTCTTTATTCTCCGTTACTCGTGTTTATTAAAATTTTCATGTTTGTAGCGTATTTGAATCTGTTTATCAATGGGATTTGGCGTAGTTATTCATTTTTTTTTGTTATAGCATTCGCGCGATACACACCGCTTACAAATCCCATAATGATAAAAAAGATCATAGCCAGCGGCGCACTGGAACAATATTTATCAATAAAGAAGCCAAGAATCCCACCTGCAATGACATTACCTAAGAACACAGAGGCCGCACGTTTCCCGCGTTTTGACTCCTCTGACTCTTCCGCAGGAACGCCGTATTGCTGCGTTTTATACTCTTTTTCATCGCGCCGTGCGTCTTTTATACGCTCATCCAAAGACGCTACTTTTTCCTGAATTTCTTTTTCTAAATCATCTGACATTTACGCAACCTTTTGATCAATAAATTCAAATGATTTTTGCAGATCGACAGAAACAAGCTGCGAAACGCCTTTTTCAGACATCGTCACACCATATAGCCGATCCATACGCGCCATTGTTAAACGGTGGTGCGTTACCACCAAAAAGCGTGTTTCACCGCGTTCTGATATTTCATCCAGCAGATCACAAACGCGATCAACGTTCGCATCATCAAGCGCGGCGTCAATCTCATCCAGAACGCAAATAGGCGACGGGTTGGTTAAAAACATACCGAAGATCAAGGCAATAGAGGTCAAAGTCTGCTCCCCCCCTGATAGCAAAGACAAAGATTGTAGTGATTTTCCCGGAGGCTGCGCATAAATTTCAAGCCCTGCGCCTAAGGGGTCATCCGAATCAATCAATTCAAGATATGCTTTTCCGCCCGCAAATAAACGCGAGAATAAATGTTGGAAATGCGCATTCACATGTTCAAACGCGGCAACCAAGCGTTCGCGCGCTTCTTTATTGATTTTGTTAATCGCGCCGCGCAATTCTTCAATCGCCTGAATCAGGTCATTACGTTCATGTAATAAGCCACCAAGCTCTGTTTCAATCTCTGTCGCTTCTTCTTCGGCGCGCAAGTTAACGGGACCAATCGAATCACGCTCTCTTACCAAACTTTCATTTTGCTGCTTTAATTTTGGTAAATCCTGCGTTCCGTATGCCACCAAATCAATTGTAGTATGTTGCACAAGATCTTTGGGGTGCATGCCTTGCTTTTCTTCGACGGCATGTTCCATGTCCGCAATTTGGTCATTGATAGAAGAAAGTAACGCCTGTGTGTGCGCTCTTTTTTCGCGCATACCGCCAAGAATGTTTTCGGCTTCTTTTAAGGCCTTATTGGTAACAGACACATCCGTTTCACACGTCGCCAAGCGTTCGCTGGCTTGTGTTTTTTCGGATTCTAATGTTGCGATTTGATCAAGCATCTCTTGCGTATTATTACGGCGTGCAATCGGGTTGCTCTCAAGCGTGTTCAGTTTTTCGCTTAAATCAGCGTGGCGTTTTTCCAGCTGCTTTAAATGTTCTTTTGCGCGTATATTTCTGTTTTTCAATGATAAGCGTTCATCCGCAATCGCCTGAATACGGGCGCGGCGCGTATTGCGCCCTTGTGAAAATAAATCAAAATCACGAACGGCTTCTTGATATTGTTCTTTAAGACGATCTAATTGCGCTTTTACATCGTTTATAACGTCTTCATTTTTATCGCCTGAATTTTGACTTTGCACCAACGCCGCCAACGCATGTTTGTCACTATCCAAGACATCCTCAACCGACTGCAAATCTTCTTTGATATTACTGATTTGTTCATCATAGCGTTTTTGGTCGGCTTCAATACGCATATTTTTATCTTTAAGCTGTTGCAGCTTAGGGCGTAAGGCATTCAGTTTTTGCTCAGTTGTTCTAATCTCTTCATTCAAATCGACCAGCTTGCCTTTTGCCTCATTATGCTCCAGCGTGGCCGTATCCATACGCTCTTTTGCCTGATCTAATTCTGCCTGAACGACATCTTTTTGTTTGTCCAGCGCGCTTTGTTTATTTTTCTGCTCCAAATAAACGGAATGGCGATCTGTAGCTGTATCTTGAATAAAATAACCATCCCAACGCCAATATGCACCATCACCAGAAACCAAAGACTGCCCCGGCTTTAGTGTTTTGGATAGCGCCTGACCATCGTCACGCGAGGCGACGTAGCCAATATACGACAACGCCAAGTGCAAAGCCTCCGGCGCCTTGACGAAGGAGAGCATTGGTTTGATATCTTTACCAAAGTCTGGCGCAGGCGCATCTGCGCTCATCGCTTGCCAATAGGTTGGTGCATGCGCATCAAGCGAAGCGAGTAGGGAGTCCCCCAAGGCGCGCGACAAGGCCTTTTCAAAGCCGGCATCAGGCATAACGTGATCGAGAACAGATTCAAACTCTTCATCCGCATCTGCGCTAAAAAACTGTTCTAAGACAGATATCTCCGCGGAAACATGGGCGTATTCTTTTTCGACCTCTGATAATTGGGTGCGCGCTTCGTCTATTTTCGCTTCGTGATTTTGGATATCATCGCGCACATTATCCTGCGTTTCTTTCAGGGATTGAAGTTGCGTTTCATATTGCACGGCTTCGCTCTCAACGGCTTTAATATCCTTGAATGTTTGCTCACTGATAACGCAGGCCTCGCGCTCTGCTGACATAGTGTCATAGCGTTCCTGCAAGGTTTCTTTGCGCTGTTCATAGCGTTCAATTTGATTACGCAAGCTTTCAAGGCGCGCCGTATTGGCCGCAGCATCTTCTTTGAGCGCGCTATAATGCTCCTCAATGCCAATTAATTTGACTTTCAAATCATCTGATTTTTGACGTTTTTCCGTATGCAGCGTTTCATCACGTTCTTGTTCATCGATCAGAATTTTATATTCTTCTTCAATCTTACCAAGCATCGTGCTGGTTTCCTCCAGCGTGTGATCTTCATGCTGGCGGTCTATTGATGTTTGGTGCAACTGCGTTTTGGCTTCTTGCAGATCATTTTTATAGCGTTTTAATTCATCTTCAATACGCTGGAAATCGAGCTTATGTTTTTGCAATGTTGCAGAAAGTTCAGCTTCTTTTTTGCGAAGAGGGGGCAGTTCCTCAATTTGTGTGTTTTGAGTTCTCGTCAACTGACTAACCGTTGTGAGATTTTCCGCAACGCTTGATTCTGCTTCGGCGAAATTGCCTTTGAATTCTTTTTGTTTTTCAACAAGCACGAGCCATTCCAGATAGATAACAGCCAATTCTATTTGTCTGATCTGGGCGCTGAGGTTTTTGTACTTGGTGGCTTGGCGTGCTTGACGTTTCAGGGAATTGAGCCGTCCCTCCATACTGCCGAGGATATCATCAACGCGGATCAGGTTCGTATCCGCACCTTTTAATCTTAATTCTGCTTCGTGCCTGCGCGCATATAAACCTGCAATCCCTGCAGACTCTTCCAGCACAAGACGCCGATCATGCGGTTTGGCATTGATCATGCGCGCAACATGCCCCTGCGATACCATAGAAGGGGAGTTCGCGCCTGTGATCGTGTCGGCAAACAACATTTGCACATCACGCGCACGCACAGATTTTCCGTTTATACGATAGCCGGAGCCTTTGTCTTTTTCGATTTTGCGGCTGATTTCGATTTCATCAGATTTATTATAAGCGGCAGGGGCCTTATATGTGCTGTTATCCAGCAGGAGCGATACCTCAGCAAAGTTACGGGCGCTGCGTTTATCTGTGCCGGCGAAGATCACGTCTTCCATACCGCCGCCACGCATCCGCTTTGCAGAGCTTTCCCCCATGATCCAGCGCAGGGCTTCTACTAAATTCGATTTACCACAACCATTTGGCCCGACAATACCATTCAGACCAGTTCCGATTTCTAGTTCTGTCTTATCGACGAACGACTTAAAGCCGTTCAGTCGAAGTTTGGTAAATTGGATCATTTAAATTTAGTTACTCTTCAAAAGAAGAAAGAGGGCATTACTGCCCTGCTTTCCGTAGTTCTGCATCCAACATGATTTTGATCTCAAAATAAGGGGATAGCGCGCTAACCGGCTTTCCGTCATTTATGATAATCGTCGGTGTGCCTTGCACGCCTTTTCTCTCATAGGCATTACGACCATTAAGAGCGATATTTTCCTGCAATTCCTTACTATCCAGACATTGCTGTAGATATTCGTCGCTTGCGCCAGTCAATTTGGCGTTCTGCTTCAAATAATCAATATAGTTTGGAAGTTTTTTCCAGTCTTCTTGGTTCTTGAAGATAAACTGAACAAACTTGAAATATGAATCTGTCGGTACACAACGCGTAAGCGCACCAATCATCACATCCGCACCGCTTAATGGGAAATCATCATAGATAAGGTAGGCTTTACCAGTATCAAGATATTCTTCCTTCAGCTTGTCAAACACCTCATTGTGAAATTTTGCACAATGCGGACATGTAAATGAACTATGCTCACTGATCTTTATGGGGGCATTCACATCACCATAGATACGTGGCTTAGATGCTTTTACAACATCAAGTGTTTCATCTTCAACAACTGCAGCACTTTGGGGGTTAACTTCCGTTGTTTCCTCAGACGTTGCGGCATCGGCGTCACTTGACGTTTCTTCACCAGCAGCCGTTTCAATCGGAGCAGGGGATTCAACTTCATCAACCACATCATTAGCTTTAGCATCACTTAAGGCTTTATCCATCGCTGCTTGAATGTCCTCATAAGGAGAAACACCGGACAGTTTATTTCCATCAATAATGATTGTCGGCGTACCTTTAACGGTTTTCTCGTCATACGCCTTCTTTGCGCGCATCGCGATGGCTTTTTTCAGCTCTGCGCTTTCGGCACATTTTTCGACTTGATCTGCATCCGCACCAGCCGCAACAGCATTTTTCTTCATTGTTTCCACGTAATCATCTGATCCACTCCAATCATCTTGTGTTTCAAAAACACCTTGAATGAAAGTAAAATAGCCTTCACCGGGGACACAACGTGCAATCGCGCCAATTGTCACATCTGTCGGATTTCTAGGGAAATCATCATAAACAAGATAGGCCTTGCCTGTGTCGATATAATCCGCTTTGATTTTCTTAAAATTACTCTCGTGATATGTCGCACAATGCGGGCATGTGAAAGAGCTATATTCACTAATCTTAACAGGAGCATTTGCATCACCCAGAATACGCGGGGTTGCTAACTCTTCAATATTGAGTTCGCCCGAAATCTGAGTATCACCAGCTTCATTGTCAGTCAGAACAATATCCAAATAGTTTTTTGATTGTTGATGGTAAATCCACGCGCCGGAAAGGCCAACCAACAGTAAAACCAACAATAAAATAATACCAACAGGTGATTTTTTCTTTTCTATCTCTTGTGAGTCAGAATCAGACATAGTTTATGCTCCATAAGTTTAAAAGATGTTCACATAGCATACTTAAATGGCACAAAAGTCAAGAATTCCTCGACCTTTTGCGCTATTTTTTTCCACATAGGAAACGCGCTGATCACCGCTTCATTACTTGGTTGCGACAAATAAGAGATCAATACGGTTATCCGCTTTATTCTGCTCATCTTGTCCCATTGCGGTTAGTTTTAACCGCCAAGGTTCTATGTCTTGTTTGAGTAAAAAGCTTCGCACTTCTAACGCGCGCGCTAAAGACCTGCGCACATCGCTGCCGGCCTGATTGTCTTCCGTTGTGGCATAGGCATGGATTTCCATGCGCAAATCAGGATGGGTTCGGAACATATTGATCGCATGATCTTTTAGAAATTGTTCCAACGCAGCATCAAGGTCTATTTGATCCGGACGCATGGCAAAACTGATCAAGGCTCTTTCGTCCGAGCCAAGATCAGTATTTTCCTGATTACCTATTGATGTATTTGAATTCGGTTTGTGCGCTGGCACAGGGATCACCGCACGAGCCGAAGCCATCCCCATAAGTTTAGGGCGCTTTTTGGGAATCGGAATTGAGTCAGCAGCCGCATAAACAGCAAACGGAAAAAACATATGTAACGCAGCTATAAAAAGGATTGTTCGTTTTGTTTTATTGATAAAGTTCAAAACATCCTCTCTTTCTTTTAAAGCGACATCATGCCTTTTTTAAAATCTTCCCAAGGTCATCGAACAAACGCTCATTCGCCGCAAGGATATTGCCCGTATTAACAGGATTATGGCGAATATCATCAAGATCAGAAATAAAGCCACCGGATTCTTTTACAATAATAATCCCTGCCGCAACGTCCCATGCATGCAAGTCACGTTCCCAGAAACCATCACAGCGACCAGCGGCAACGTAAGCCAAGTCAAGCGCAGCAGCGCCAAAACGACGCAATGAAAAACCGACATCCTGCACAGCATTATATTCGTTCATAAACTGCTTTCTTTTATCGGCGGCGCGTCTTGGCGCACCTGTCGCAATCATCGCACTTTCGGCTGTATCACGCCCTGAAACACGAAGGCGGCGGCGGCGCATGAATGCTCCCTTACCTTTTTCCGCATGAAAGACTTCATCTTTAACAGGATCATGAATAAGGCCTGCAATAATCTCACCCTTATGCTCCAACCCAATGGATATCGCCCAATGCGGAATACCATGTAGAAAATTTGTTGTGCCGTCCAAAGGATCAATAATCCAACGGAATTCAGAGTCATTGCCCGCGACTTCGCCGCTTTCTTCCATCAGAAAGCTATAATCAGGGCGCGCCTTTTTAAGCTCTTCAAAAATAATTTCTTCCGAGCGTCGATCCGCAGCAGACACAAAGTCACCAGGGCCTTTCCTTGATACTTGAAGGTGCTCAACTTCGTTAAAATCGCGCAATAAAGAACGCGCAGCTTTTTCACTGGCACGCATCATAACATTCATAACAGGCGTACTCACGACCATAATCTTATCCTTGTTTTATATATTATTATTGAGGTTTACTTAACCCTTGTAACGTTCGACATACGTGCCGACACCGTCCTCAAGTTTGATAACGATCTTTGTTCCCGATTCAACATGCGGCGGAACCATAACTTTTTCATTATTTTCCAAAATAGCAGGTTTATATGATGTTGTTGCGGTTTGCCCTTTGACGACTGGCTCGGCTTCGATAATTTCCATGACGATCCGATCAGGCAAAGCAAAACCAAGAGGCTCCCCCTCATGAATTTCAACAACGATAATCATACCGTCTTGAAGAAACGCAGCTTGCGTGCCCATTTCTTCTTTTGTCACTGTTATCTGATCGTATGTTTCATTATTCATCAACACAACATCATCACCGGCAAAGTATAAGAACTGGTGATCAATCTGCTCTAGGCGTACGCGCTCAACCGTTTCTTGCGTACGAAAACGGACGTTGTCTTTATTGCCTGTTCGAATATCGCGCATTTCGACCTGCGCAACAGAAGCGCCCTTACCAGGTTGCTGTATTTCGTTTTTTACAACAACGCAGAGCTTGCCGTTATATTCGATCACGTTGCCGGATCTTAAAGTGATGGCGTTTACTTTCATTATTTCTTATCCGTTAAAATTGCTTTTCCCAAGGATTCAAGTTTTTCTTTTATATCAGGATCTTCAATTTGATCCAGTACCTCTGATAGATATTTTTTTTCACCGCCCGTCAAGGGTTGCTTGATTTTTTTAGCAACAACTTCGCTTTGTGCTAATTCAGATACGACAAAACGAATGTCTTTAATCCAATCATCACCGAACAACGCATTGATACGCTCCAGAATAAGCCCTTTTTGATAATTCAAAATTGTCGCATTAGACGCCGACGTCGCTATATCCAGCAAAGCATAGGGCTTTTTCTCTTTCCCTGCTTTACGATAGTGAATTTTTAACGGCTGCGCTTTATCCGCAAGACCTTCACCCATAATTTCCGTCCATTGATTCACAAGACGGCCTAGTGCAATATACTTTCTGCTAAAGTTTTTTGAGGCAACTCGTGATGTGGCTTCTGACAGGGGGCGCATTTAATGCTCTAAGGTAAAAAGTTCTCAATGGTTTCTCATAACACAGTTCCCCATAAAAACACAGATAACGCCGCTATTTTTCGTAAAAAAATGCTGGGCTGGTATGATCGTCATAGGCGGGTATTACCGTGGCGCACACTGCCAGATGAGCACGCAAATCCCTATCATGTGTGGCTTTCGGAAATTATGTTACAGCAAACCACCGTTCAGGCCGTTATTCCGTATTTTTTGAAATTCACCGAGAAATGGCCAAATATAGAGACGCTTGCCAATGCTGATAACGATGATGTGATGAGTAATTGGGCGGGCTTGGGCTATTATGCCCGCGCACGAAATTTGCACAAATGCGCCCAAACAATCGTTTTAGAATATCAGGGACATTTTCCGTCTGATGAGCACGCCTTAAAAGCTTTACCCGGAATAGGGGACTATACCGCCGCCGCCATTCGCTCCATCGCTTTCGATAAACCCGCAACCGTTGTTGATGGTAATGTAGAGCGCATCATGGCGCGCTATCATGCAGTTGAAGAGCCTGTACCTGCAGGCAAAAAAACACTAAAAAAGCATGCGCATTTTTATGCAGATAATCAACCGGAGCGTTGCAGCGATTACGCGCAAAGCCTTATGGATTTAGGCGCAACGATATGTACACCAAAATCGCCTGCATGCGCACTATGCCCGATCAATGATGGGTGCATAGCCTATGCAAACAAAGCCGCCGACCTTTACCCAAAACGGGAAAAGAAACAAACAAAACCAAAGCGCCTTGGCTACGTTTATTGGGTTACTAATAACAAAGGGGACGTACTCCTCCATAAAAGGCCTGAAAAAGGTTTGCTTGGTGGGATGTACGGCTTACCGACAACACCTTGGATAGAAACCGAACAGGAGATCAGGCACCTAGATATATTTGACGAGGATACTTTAAAGAAAACAAATCATATAATCACGCATGTCTTTACACATTTTCACCTGACCCTTGATATTTACAGCCTTTCCACTAACCTTAAAATAGAGCAAGAAGAATATGCATGGCACGATTTATCACTGGACCAATCTCCCAGCTTGCCGACAACTTTTGAAAAAGTGCGTAAAATCATGTTGTAAAACAAATGTTTCAGACTTGATGTTTTAACCCTTTATCTCATATAATGTTTTACATGAATTCCAAGGGGTATCGATGAAAATCAAAACGCTTACGTCGTATTTAATCTTATTTATTTTCTGTTTTACATCCTTAGCTGCGGTGCATTCTTACGCACAGCCATCAGACGATGCTGAAAGCTTCGACTATATGCTCAAAAATTATTCCGATAAACTTCGCAGGTTTGATGACGGGCCGGGTGCAAAAAGAAAAAGCAATAACCCAGATAAGACACCAAGCCGTTATATATATGAAACCCCGACCGTAAAGGCTCTATCTCACCTATATTGGGCCGTAAACATGTACAAGGTCGAAGATGATGAAGCTGTTGATGAATTTATGCGCATCAATGAATGTGATATATACAAAAACTTTCATTCGGATGAAGTTGAATGGCAGGATATCCGAAATGCTACGCGCGACTTTCTGATAGAGAATAAAGAGGACTTTCCCACACGCTTTGAGTTCGTCATGCCCTTGCAGCTTGGTGACTATAATGAAAAACGCGGCGCTTTTGAAATACAAAAAGGCTTCCAAATCAATTCATTAAGACGCTTTGAACTTTTTGCATCCGACCTGCGTACCGCAGAGGCACGCGCATGTTCAAGAGACCACCTTATCGCCTCTGGTTACCCTAGGGTTATTGTTCTTGAATTTAGTAGACCGTTTAACCTTGTATACATTCCCACAAAGCAAGATTTAGCACTATCCTATATCAAGCGTAAACTTGATTTCATGAAAAACAACTATGACCCGAGAGGGCACTCAAAAGACCTTATGTATAAATTGCGTAAAGCCTACCTTGTGATTAAAGTCAAAATATTCACATACGGTAAGTTTTTGGGATTGAACTATTACAAACTACCAATGGTTCAAATGATGGGCGTTTTGGAAGGGTATGAAGTTTATGAAGATGCCAATAAAGAACATTTATTTTACGCTCAGAACTACGTAACCAACCAGAAAAAGGGTAAGCTGGATGAAAGATTGACGCCGCAATACGAGTTTTTGCGTAAGAAATCATCTAACAAAGGTATGTTGCACTAAGACAACATCTTATTGCCGTATAATCTCTATACCCACAGCACCGCACTCTTGAAAAATGTCCGGTTTTTCAACCTTCACAGACACAGATAAAACGTTCTTATCCAATAGGCATGCCTCAGCGATACGCTCTGCAAATGTCTCAAGCAAATCAAAATGCTGTTCATCCGCAATGTCTTTTATACGCAGCACAACATGCTCATAGGATACTACATCATTAATACTATTAAGTCGTTTACCTTCATTACTCGGCACAGCCATAGCAATATTGATCACAACACGTTGTTTGTCTTGGCGTTCATTATCGTAAATACCAACGGACATATTCAGCGTGAGATCACGAATAAAAACCGTATCTGTGTGTGTGTCTTGATTTTTATGCATGCCCTTGCTCTGCGCGTATCTGGGCACGCAAATGATCTATCGGCAATGACTTGCGCCCATCTTTATAATGCCAGAAGGTCCAGCCGTTGCAGGACGGTGCATCTTGAACAGCAGCGCCGACTTTATGAATAGAACCGCGCATTGTATCGACGCGGTTTTGCGTGATGATAGACCCATCGGCGTGAACCGTGGCTTTGTGCCTCTTTTTTGAATCCATCAAGACCGTACCAGGCTCAAGCAAGCCACGTTCCACCAATGAACCAAACGGCACACGCGGTAATTCACGCTTCGGTTTTGTCTCAACAAGGTTTTCTTTTAAGGGTACAATCGCATCAATGCGCTCTTTTGCAAATGCTGCATATGTTTCATCACGCTCCAGCCCAATAAAGGAGCGCCCCAATTTCTTAGCCACCGCGCCGGTCGTTCCCGTTCCGAAAAACGGATCAAGAACGGTATCACCTTTGCGCGTCGAAGCCATAAGAACACGATGGAGCAGGGACTCTGGCTTTTGCGTTGGATGCGCTTTCTTACCATCCTCACCTTTCAAGCGTTCACTGCCCGTACAAAGCGGAAGGTACCAATCACTACGCATCTGCAAATCTTCGTTCAAAGACTTCATCGCATCATAATTGAAATAATATTTTGATTTTTCTGATTTAGACGCCCAGATCAATGTTTCATGAGCATTGGTAAAGCGGCGACCACGGAAATTAGGCATTGGATTAGATTTACGCCAGATCACGTCATTTAATATCCAAAACCCCATATCTTGAAGAATATAACCCAAGCGGAAAATATTGTGATAACTACCAATCACCCAAATTGATCCGTCAGGCGTCAGCGTGTCACGCGCAGCAGAGAGCCACTCCCGCGTAAAGTCATCATATACTTTCAAACTATCAAATTGATCCCAGTCATTATCAACGGCATCAACTTTTGAATTATTCGGGCGGTGCAAATCACCACCAAGTTGAAGGTTATATGGCGGGTCAGCAAAAATACAATCCACGGATTCCTTGGGAAGAGCCTTCATATGCTCTACACAATCACCGATTAGAATTGAGCCTGTGGATATATTATTTTTTTGACTCGACATTTCATATTCCTTTTTTATTTTGAAATCGAATCATGAGTTATTACGGACTCGCGGTCAAGAAAAAATGTAAAAAATATGTGTGGAGTCAGAATGTTATATAAATTTCTTGATGTAACCCGTTGTTACGACTCAAGAATTTTTCGAACAGGCGCAAAGCTGCGTCGATGGTGCGGAGTCACGCCGTGAACCAACAAAGCTTGCCTATGTTCCGCTGTCGGATACCCTGCGTTGCGTTCCCAGCCATAATGCGGGTGCTCATTGGCGAGTTTACGCATAATGCGGTCACGATAGACCTTGGCAATGATGGAGGCCGCGGCGATGCTCTTCGATTTTTGATCACCCTTCACAACAGCAACAGCATGCGAGCATAGATCCGGCGTTTTATTACCATCAACCAAAGCATGCGTAATACCGGAAATCTGATCATGCGCATTTTTCATGGCGGTTAAGGACGCTTGCAAAATATTACTCTCATCAATTTCCAGTGGCGAGAGCGCACTAATCGCATAGGGGAAATGCGCCGTAATCTGTTTGAACAATTCTTCGCGCTTTACGGGGGAGACTTTTTTACTATCTGCAATCGCCGCTACAAAATCGAGGCTGCGCTTATCTCGGGGAATAACAACGCACGCCGCAACAACAGGCCCTGCCAACGGGCCGCGACCGACTTCGTCCAAGCCACACACGACGCCGTCATATTGATCTTCGAGCGAAAAATCAGCCATAGGACTATCCGTTCAGGCTCTTACTCGCGATTTCGAAAATATCCGGTGCGATATCCTTAATATCAAGAATGTCGCTCAGCGCTTGTTTCAATAACGCCTGACGGTCAGGGGTATATCTACGCCATTCGCGCATTGGCGTTAAAAGACGCGCCGCTATTTGCGGGTTGATTGTATTCAATTCAATCACAGCGTCACGCAAGAAGGCATAGCCCGAACCATCCGCCGCATGGAAACATGCCGGATTATTCATGGCAAAGGCCGCATAGAGCGAACGCACACGATTAGGATTCTTAATGTTGAAATCCTTATGTGTTTTCAAAATATTGAGTTTTTCAACTGTGTCAGACAAGGGTGACGTCGCCTGAAGAGAGAACCATTTATCAATCACAAGCGGATAAGATTGATAGCGTTCATAAAAATCGTCGAAAACTTCGTCGCGTTCCGGGTTGGTGTTCGCTGCCAATGACGACAATGCAGCAACGCGGTCAGTCATATTATTAGCCGTAAAATAATGCTCCTTCGCATATTTCGCACAGCCCGTGCCATGTGTCGAGGTTAGAACAGACAACGCCGCATTCCTAAGGGAGCGTTTGGCAATCGCGTCTGCATCAACAGAAAATGCACCGCTTTGCTCATTGGCTTTATAAATCTTTTGTAAATTTGATTTATGCGTGCGCTTTAACGCAGCCAACAAAAACTCTCTTGCCTTATGGATCGCAACGGGGTCGACGTTCTGCCTTTGTTGGATAATCGTTGCCACATCGGGGAGCGTCATGGCGCGCGCAAGCAAGGCTCTATCGCTGCCGGATAAATCATCTTTAAGTGCATCGGTGTAAATCTCGCCATAGCCTTGTAAGAACATCTCAGGCACTTCCGGTTTTTCGCCTTGCTCGATTTTATCGGTGAGCATATTCAGCATTTTTGCATGTAATATGCGCCCCGATTCCCATCGGTTGAAACCGTCATACACTTCATTTTGTGTCAGAAATATATAATCCGCATCACTAAGATTTGTTTTCAGTTTTACAGGTGCGGAAAAGCCGCGCATCACAGATGGCACAGGGCGCGAGGCAATATTTTCAAATGTAAATTCCTGCGCGCTTTGCGTGAAATTCAAAATTTCAGTGCCAATTAAATCCGCGCCGTCTTCCCCGATCAATCCCAATGCGATTGGAATAACCATCGGCTTTTTGTTGCTCTGATTGGGTGTGTCAGGGGTTTGCTGCGTTAATTTAACGGTGTAGGTCTGGCTCGACGCATCATAAGCGCCCTCAAATGTTACCTCAGGCGTACCGGCTTGCTCATACCATAGACGGAATTGTGATAAATCAACGCCGCTGGCATCTTCCATCGCTTTTACAAAATCATCACACGTAACGGCTTGACCGTCATGGCGTTCAAAATAAAGGTCTGTGCCTTTACGGTATTTTTCAGCGCCTAAAATTGTACGCATCATACGAATAACTTCTGCGCCTTTTTCATACACCGTCATCGTATAAAAATTATTGATTTCAATGTAATTATCAGGGCGGATGGGATGGGAAAGGGGAGATGCATCCTCAGCAAACTGAAAACGGCGCAAATGCGTAACATCATCAATGCGCTGTACATCACGTGAATGCGTATCGGCAGAAAATTCCTGATCACGA
>TARA_R110001592_G_scaffold199938_5_pt1 | contig 42404 bp, 48 predicted proteins | sample TARA_R110001592 | Tara Oceans TARA_R110001592 (sample SAMEA4398387) | marine metagenome | biome: Polar Biome; feature: [SRF] surface water layer (ENVO:00010504); material: water (ENVO:00002006), including particulate matter (ENVO:01000060) such as... | depth 5 m | reverse complement strand
GATCGAACCAGCGCTTGAGTTCGGAGTCGTCGGTGATTCGTTCGACTTCGCCGTCAATCAGCACCCGCTCGCGCTCATCGATATGCCCGTCGGCTTTAGCTGCACCGATGACGGCGCGCAGAATCGCCTGGCTGTGTTGTTCTATTTGCGCCGGAGGGACGCGATCGACGGTTTGGGGCTGCCCAAATACTGCGTCGGCTTGGTTCTGATTCTGGCTCTGCCAGTTGCTGTAGGCCTTGAACGCCACGACGCCGAGCGCGGCCAAGCCGCCATACACGGCTACCTTGCCACCTATTTTGCGTGCTTTCTTGCTGCCCATCAGCAAGCTCATTGCGCCCCCGCCGAGCGCACCGCCGCCGACGCTGCCGAGCAATCCGCCCAGTGGTGAGCTACCGCCGGAACGGCTTTGCGAGTTGGTTTGACCGGTGTTCTGATTTTGCATCATATCCTTACCGGCATTGAGCAATTGGTCCAGCAGGCTACGAGTGTTCATTGAAACCTCTGATTGACGACTGATTATGTGAATGCGTATGTGGGTTTAAATCATTTTCGACAGAGTATCGACTAGTCGGTTACCAGTCGAGAAGCTTGCTCTTGGGCAGACTGCTTCTGCCTTATGATCTCTAGGAGTGATAGTCTGGCATGAGCAAGTATCCATTAATCGTGGCATCAGGAGAGCAACATGACCGAAGACAAAAGACGTCGATATTCCGCCCAGGTGGTCGACGGCACGGGCAAGGCGCCTGGCCGGTCGATGTTGCGGGCGGTGGGCTTTGAAAGCGCTGACTTTGAAAAACCGCAGGTTGGCATAGCTTCTACCTGGAGTATGGTCACGCCGTGCAACATGCACATCAATCGTTTAGCTGATGAAGCCGGGCAGGGCGTTGACGCTGCCGGTGGCAAGAGCGTGATATTCAATACCATCACGATATCCGATGGTATCGCTAACGGGACCGAGGGTATGAAGTACTCGCTGGTATCCCGCGAGGTGATTGCCGACTCGATCGAGACTGTCGCCGGTTGCCAGGGTTTCGACGGTCTGGTGACCATTGGTGGCTGTGACAAGAATATGCCCGGTTGTGTGATGGGTATGGCGCGGCTGAACCGGCCTTCGGTCTTCGTTTATGGCGGCACTATTCTGCCCGGTGCGGGGCATACGGATATCATTTCGGTATTCGAAGCGGTGGGGGCGGTTGCCAAGGGCGACATGAACCTGATTGAGCTCAAGCAGATAGAAGAAACGGCGATTCCCGGCCCTGGCTCCTGCGGCGGCATGTATACCGCCAACACTATGGCTTCTGCTATCGAAGCCATGGGCATGAGTTTGCCGGGCAGTTCGGCGCAAAACGCCACGTCCGACAGCAAGCTGGAAGATTGTCGAGCCGCCGGGGCAGCAGTGCTTAATCTGCTGAATAAGGACATAAAGCCCAGGGACATCATGACCCGCGAAGCGTTCGAGAATGCTATCACTGTGGTGATCGCGCTGGGCGGTTCGACCAATGCGGTGTTGCATCTGTTGGCGATGGCGAGCACGGTCGACGTGGAGTTGACGCTGCAGGATTTTGCGCGGATTGGCGAGCGTGTGCCCGTTCTGGCTGATCTCAGGCCCAGCGGTCAATACATGATGTCGGAGCTGGTTGCGATTGGCGGTATTTTGCCGTTGATGAAACTGCTGCTCGATGCCGGGCTCTTGCATGGTGACTGCATGACAGTGACCGGCGCCACCCTGGCGGATAACCTTCGTGATGTCGCTCCTTATCCCCTAGACCAGGACATCATTCGCGCACTCGACAATCCGATCAAACATGACAGTCATCTGCGTATTCTCTACGGCAATCTTGCACCCGAGGGTGCGGTCGCCAAGATTACCGGCAAGGAAGGGACCCGTTTTAGCGGGCGAGCCCGTGTTTTCCATTCCGAGGAGGACGCGCAAGCCAGTATTATCGACTGCTCCGTGGTGGCTGGCGATGTGGTGGTGATCCGCTATGAGGGCCCTAAGGGCGGCCCCGGTATGCGTGAAATGCTGTCACCTACTTCGGCCATTATGGGTAGGGGACTGGGTAGCGATGTGGCATTGATAACCGATGGTCGCTTTTCCGGAGGCAGCCATGGTTTTGTGGTTGGACATGTCGCGCCGGAAGCGGCTGAGGGCGGACCCATCGCACTCGTGGAAGACGGTGATCGGATCGTTATTGATGCCGTAGCCAATACCATTGATCTGCAGGTGAGCGATGAGCAACTGCAGGAGCGTAGGTTGCGCTGGCAGGCGCCTGAACCCCGGTACACGCGGGGCGTACTGGCCAAATATGCGCGCTCGGTTATCAGTGCATCCAGAGGAGCGGTGACAGATCTGCCCTGAGTCCCGTTCGGCGAGAAACAGGAGGTATTCTTATGAAGTTCATTTTTGAAGTTCGCATGAAACCGGGCTATAGCGTAGAGGAGTACGCCGATGCCTGGATGCAGGCGAGCGAGGTGATTCAGCAGACACCTGGAGCACTTGGCACCCGCCTGCATCGCAAGATCGGCGAGCCGGATGTGTTGCTGGCGGTGGCCAGTTGGGAATCCAAGGCTGCTCGGGACGCCAAGGACGACATGCGCGACGATCTTGTGCGGTCCATCCTGGAAAAGCATGCCAGGAACTGCGAGATCACCGCTATAGGTGAGTTTGAGGAGCCGGAGTGGGAGGTCATGCCGCCGGATGTTGTCTAAGCCCGATTAGCCGAGCTCAGCGTATCTGCCGATAGGTTGGACTGGCTGGTGTTTGGCTCAGAAGCACGGCGACGCGTTGTTGTAGCGCTGGAACGACGTCCTGCTCAAACCAGATATTGCGGCGTAGCCATACATTGTTGCGAGGGCTGGGATGGGGCATGGGTACCTGCCGGGGCCAATAGTGGCGCCATTCCCGTACCCGCTCAGTCAGCGACTGCTTGCCGCTGAAGTGATACGCATGGGCATGCCGTCCTAATACCAGCGTCAGTTCGACCCTTTGCAGTTGATCCAGTAGCTGCGTCCGCCACGCCGGAGCACATTCGGGCCGGGGCGGATTGTCTCCTGATTTACCGGTGCCGGGATAACACAGCCCCATAGGCACAATGGCAAAATGCGCAGGGTCATAGAACTGCTTTCGGCTGACTCCCAGCCATTCACGTAAACGATTGCCGCTCGCGTCATCAAAGGGTATGCCACTTTCGTGCACCTTGCGTCCGGGCGCCTGACCCACGATCAGGATGCGGGCACGTGGATCCAGCTGCAGGACGGGACGTGGACCCGGCGGCAGATGAGCCTGACAGAGAGTGCATGCTCTGACCTGAGCGAGCAATGTGGTGAAAGCAGCCATGAACATTAATCTTTGCTTGAGTGCGTGTTATGTATCCATATTAGCCAAAAAGGGCATACCAACATTGTCAGGGCCGACAATACTCACTGAGCATACACCAGCCAGGCAAAGGCTCAGGCCCGATGGCTAACGCAGATCTCTGATTTATTCACATCGTGAATGGTATTAATCAGGGTTATTCGTTTCAAATCTAGCGCGGATTTGCGTACTGTGTCGGTCCTTGTTTTACGGACTCTGTGGTCACTGCGATTGGTGGCCCGGTTCAGGCTAATCCCAATCGATCTGGAGGTACGCTGCGATGGCTTCTTTTGAAGAAATCAGGAAGGTAGGTGTAATAGGTGCCGGCACCATGGGCCGCGGTATCGTCATGAATTTCGTCAACGCCGGATATCCGGTCACCTGGCTGGACGTTAACGGCGAGATGCTGGAAACGGGTCTGACTGACATCGCAAGTGTTTACAAGCGCTCGGTGGCGCAGGAGCGCTTTGATGAAGCAGAGGCGCAGGCACGCCTGAGTCGTATTACTACCACCCAGAATTACGCCGATCTGCATGATATGGATCTGGTCGTGGAAGCCGTCTATGAAAACATGGACCTGAAGAAAAAGATCTTCGCCGAGTTGGACAAGGCCGTTAAGGCGTCAGCTATTCTGGCTACAAACACCTCGTACCTGGATATTGACGAAATCGCTTCCGCCACAGATCGCAAGTCACAGGTTCTCGGTCTGCACTTCTTCAGCCCGGCGCACATCATGAAGCTACTTGAAGTGGTCCGCGGAAAAGCGACAGCGCAGGACGTCATGGATGCCTGTCTGGCTGTTGGCACAAAGATCGGCAAGCAGGCGGTGTTGGCGGGTAATTGCCACGGCTTTATCGGTAACCGCATGCTTGAGAAGTATTCCCGCCAATCCCGTGAGGTAGTGCTGGAAGGCTCCACTCCGTGGGAAGTCGACCAGGCGCTTCAAGGCTTTGGCATGGCCATGGGCCCGTACCGCATGTATGACGTAGTCGGTGTGGATCTGGGCTGGCGCTCCCGCCAACTGGCCGGCGTCGGTCGTGGTGAGCCTATCGTTTGGCTGGACAATAAGTTGTGTGAGATGGATCGCTTTGGGCAGAAAAGTGGTCATGGTTTTTATAAGTATGAGAAGGGTAGCCGTCAGGCCATGCATGATCCGGAAACCGACATGCTCGCCCGTGAAGTCGCGGAAGAAGCTGGTTACACCCCGCGTGATGTAGGCGCCGACGAGATCGTCGAGCGTTGCATTCTGGCGCTGGTTAATGAAGGCGCACGGATTCTGGACGAAGGCTTCGCCGAGTCAGCTGAGGATATTGATCGTGTCTATCTTTACGGTTACGGCTTTCCTGCGGAGCGCGGCGGGCCGATGAGCTACGCCGACAGCCTGGGCCTGAACGAAGTCCTCAAGCAGCTTCGTGAGCTTGAAGCCAGTAAGGGTGAGTTCTGGAAACCTGCTGAAGGGTTGGTTCGCCGTGCGGAGTCAGGTGAGCGGTTTACCAAAGGCTGAGTTTTGGTCTAATACGAAAAAAACCGCAGAGGCTTTTTAGCTCTGCGGTTTTTTTTGGCTGATGGCGTGGGTCGTCAGGGCATGCTTTTACTGCTGGTCCGTGACGACTGAACCCACGACAGGCTCGCCGCCGACCGTCGCTTCCTTGAGCATGATTCGATAGCGCTGACCGTCGGTTTCCACCTGGCTAAGTCTGACCAGCAGGTAGTTCCAGTCTTTGGCAAACCACAGGGTGGTCTGACGTTTAGAGTCGGCGTCGCGCACGCGCTCCACCTTCACCGCGTCAAACTGGCCAGCACGCGTTGTGACGCGATCCTCGCCAACCACTTTAAAGTCGTATTGGTCGATTTCGTCGCCGTCTACGACCTGGTAGCTCATCTCCATCAGGCCAGCCATCAGGTCCCTTTGTAAAGCCAACTGGTAGGTTGTCTTGTCGAGCAGTCCCGGTTCGGCCGACAGGGTGAATGCCTCGCCCTTGTACTCACCGGTGACCTGTTTGTTGGCCCAGTCGAAAACCTGAGTTGTTTCGCGGCCTCGACCCAGACCGCGGCGTTCGTACTTATAATTGAGCGGTACTACATTGCCCTCTTCAAAGCGCAGGGTGCTCTCCTCGGAAAGACGGGCGACGAACATGCCGGCGGTAAAGCTGAGGTTCCAGGTACCATCGTCATTTTGTGTAAGGGTATGGATGGCTTCACCGTTGACCGGTATTTTCTTCATGTCAGCGGCGTAGCTGGCTGTGAAGGGCGTCAGTTCTGCTGCTGTCAGAGCGCCGGCACACAGACTCAGGCCGAGGGCTGCCAGCCAGCGTAAGGGACGTCTGATCGCCAGGTATTGTGACGTGCTATGAGGCATAGTGATGTTCTCGCAGGTCGTGATTATGATCTTGCAGTTTCAATCCGCCGGACGGTAGTGCATGCCCGTCCAGTTGGGCCTGTCCATCAATGAGTCTCAAGCGACCTTGAATGAACCAGTCCATCACCAGCGGATAGAGTTGATGTTCTTGTTGTTGCACCCGGGCGGCAAGTGAAGCTGGCGTGTCATCGGGTGCAATGGCCACTGTGGCTTGAAGGATCAATGGGCCGCCGTCCAGTTCAGGGGTAACGAAATGCACTGTGCTGCCGTGCTCGTCATCACCTGCGTCCAATGCGCGCTGGTGTGTATGTAAACCCTTGTATTTGGGCAACAAAGAAGGGTGAATGTTCAATAACAGTCCGCGGTAATGCTCGACGAACGTGGGAGTAAGGATGCGCATGAATCCGGCTAGCAACACCAGGTCCGGCTTGAATTGATCAATGTGCTCAATCACAGCCTGGTCGTAGTGTTCGCGGTCGGGATAATCGCGATTGTCCAGGGCCAGAGTCGGAATGCCAGCCTGTCGCGCACGCTCCAGACCCTTGGCTTCAGGGCGATTGGACATGACCGCGACTATCCGGCCCTCGTCGGGGCGCGTCTGCAGGCTGTCAATGAGCGCCTGCAGATTGGTTCCGGATCCGGAAATAAGTACCAGAATGCGACAGGTCACTACTTCAGCAACCCCCGCGATACAAGGCTACCGGTTCGGCTCCTTCGTCTGCCCGCTCAATGCTGCCAATGATCCAGGGTTGTTCACCGGCATCCTCGAGCACTTTCAAGGCATGAGCAGCCTCTTCAGAGCCAACACAGATGATCATGCCCACGCCGCAGTTCAAGACACGGTACATCTCGGTTTCATTTACGTTACCTTGCTCCTGAAGCCAATTGAAGACGGCTGGACGCTTCCAGCTGTCCAGGTTGATGCGGGCAACTGCGTCAGTCGGCAAGACGCGAGGAATATTCTCCAGCAGACCACCGCCGGTAATATGGGCCATGGCTTTCACTGCGCCGGTCTCGCTGATCAATTTCAGCAATGCTTTCACGTATATCCGTGTTGGCGCCATCAACAAATCGGTGATGGACTGACCTTCTAGTTGTACCTGACTGATGTCGACACCCGCCACTTCAATGATCTTGCGTACCAGTGAGTAGCCATTGGAATGGGGCCCGGAGGAGGGGAGAGCGAGCAGTACATCTCCCGCTTGAACGCGGCTACCATCGATGATCTCCGATTTTTCGACGACGCCGACACAGAAGCCGGCCAGGTCGTAATCTTCGCCCTCGTACATGCCGGGCATTTCTGCTGTTTCACCACCCACCAGAGCGCAGCCGGCCAATTCGCAACCCTCACCGATACCGGTTACTACCTCCGCGGCAATATCAATATTGAGCTTGCCGGTGGCGTAGTAATCGAGAAAGAACAGCGGCTCTGCACCACATACCACCAGGTCGTTCACGCACATGGCAACGAGGTCGATACCGATGGTGTCGTGCTTGCCGAGATCCATTGCCAGTCGCAGCTTGGTACCGACGCCATCCGTGCCCGACACCAGTACTGGCTGGCGATATCCGGACGGTATTTCGCACAGCGCACCAAAGCCACCTAGTCCGCCCATGACTTCAGGACGGCTGGTGCGTTTGGCAACATGCTTGATACGGTCGATCAGCGCATTGCCAGCATCGATATCGACGCCAGCGTCCTTGTAGCTGATGGAAGGCTTGGGAGGGGTTTGGCTGCTCATGCTGGGATCTCGACGACGGAAAAGGGAATAACAGCCTAATTGCTCCGGGCGGCTGCACTATAGCGTGCTAGTTTAGCAACATGCCGGGCTGAGAACCATGCTCGCCGCTCGATACCCGCTGGTAGTTGGTTCCCTTGGTTGCCGCGGTGGCGGCGCACGTTTAATGTATGCGCATTATTCATGTCGTTCCGGCTGCGGGAATTCCCTCATGTACCAGTTGTGCAGAAAGATCAATCTACTGTTATTGGCTGTCGTGCTCATGCCCACGGCGCTGCAGGCGGCTGTACTCGAGGATTTTTATCGGGTTGATGCAGGCGCAGGGGCGGAACAGACCCGTGATCAGGCGTTGACTGAGGCGTTCGAGCTGATGTTGGTGCGCCAGGTGGGCAGTGCTGCTGCTGAGAGTCAAGCCCTGGCAGCTGCTCGCCAAGATCCTAAAGCGTATATGCGCCGTATTGCCGGCACGGAATCGGGAGGGGTCAGTGTCGAGTTCGAGTCAACCGCTTTGCGCGATCTGCTGGCAAGCACTGGCCTGCCAATGCTTGGACCCAATCGGCCGACCGTCATGCTTTGGGCTGTCGAGAGTCGTGTGCTCGGTACCGATCACCTGAGCCAAGGCAGCGAATGGATTACCGTTCTTAATGATGCCGCGAGGCGCCGCGCGGTAGCCTTGAGCTTGCCTTTGGCCGATCTGGAGGATCGCAGTCTGGTCGCCGTGGACACTGTGTTGCAAGCAAACGGGGACATTCTGAAGCAGGCTAGCAAACGATATGATGCGAGTGCAGTGCTGGCGCTGACGATCGAAGGAGAGGCTGATGCGCCAGTACTCAGCTGGCATTGGTGGCTGAATGATCAGGCTGACAGTGGGCAGATTGCCGCACAATCCGCAGCTGCGGCGGCCGATGAGCTGATGCTCACGGTGGCTGATAGGGTGTTTGAGCAATACGCAGTCGCGCCGTCTGATACTGCTGAGGGGTCCGACTGGGAAGTGGTAGTTGATGGCATCAATAGCGTGGATGAGTTCGCCGGCTTGCAGCGCACCTTGCAGCAGCTGGGCAGCAAAAATGCGCCACAGGTTTTGAGCGTTCAGGGTGATCAGGTCAGACTGGCCCTCGATTTCCCCGGTACTGAAGCGCAACTGGAAAGGTTGTTGGCTCTGGATCAGCGCATGCGGCGTATGTCGGCTCCCAAGGCTGAGCTTGCAGATGTTGTGCAGCCAGATATCACTGAGACAGCTGAAGAGTCAGGCGACGCAGATTTGCACGCCACCGCGGAAGAGCCCGAGACCGAGTCTTTGCCGGAGCTGCTACCGCCGCAAAACAGAATGTATTTTCGCTGGCGCTAAGCCTCGTATCGGCTTTTCAATTCAAGGAAATGAACATGATTACAGATTCGCGCTGGTATTGGGCGGCAGGATTGGTCGCGCTGTTGCTGATGGTCTATTTGCTGCAACCCATATTGCCACCGTTTCTGATTGGCATTTTGCTCGCCTACCTGGGTGATCCTGCCGTGGGCAGGCTTGAGCGCCGCGGGGTGCCGCGTATGGCAGGCGTGGTGCTGGTTTTTGCAGCAGTTACGAGTGTTTTTGCCGTGCTGTTACTGATTCTGATACCGCTGCTGATGAACGAGATTGGAATCCTGCGTGACCGCATTCCGTCCATGGTGACATGGTTTAACCAGACGGCTTTGCCCTGGTTCCAGTCCCGGCTGGGCGTGGACGTTAGCAGCTTTCGACTGGAGAGCGTGACAGAGACCATCCGTGAGAATCTGGCTAAGACAGGTGGTGTTGTCGGTGCGATTTTGCAGCAGGCCACCCGCTCGACAATGGCTCTGCTGACTTGGCTGGTCAATCTGGCGATGATTCCAGTAGTGGCGTTTTATCTGATGCGCGACTGGAAAGACATAATGCAACGCATTCGCGGTTTGCTGCCCAGGCAGCACGAGGAGCTGGCTATTGGCTTGGTTCGGGACTGTGATGAAGTGCTTAGTTCCTTCATCCGGGGTCAATTACTCGTGATGCTGTGCCTGGGCGTTATCTATTCGGTGGGATTGTGGCTTGTGGGTCTGGAGCTGGCATTGTTGATTGGCATGATTGCCGGACTGGCGAGTATCGTCCCTTATCTGGGTTTTGTCGTAGGCGTTGGCGCTGCGCTTATAGCGGCGATATTTCAATTCGGCGACGTCTTCTATCTTGTAGCCGTGGTGGTCGTTTTCGGCATTGGACAGGTGATCGAGAGTACTGTTCTGGTCCCTCTTTTGGTCGGTGATCGCATTGGTTTACACCCAGTGGCTGTTATTTTTGCTGTATTGGCCGGTGGCCAGTTGTTCGGTTTTGTTGGTGTCTTGCTGGCGTTGCCGGTCGCTGCGGTCTTGATGGTGCTTGTGCGCTACATGTTGCACAGGTACAAGGAATCTGAGACCTATCGAGATCGCCAGGCAGGGAAACCCGATGATCCCGAAATGCAAGCAGTCCTCGACTTGGAGACCCCGGCCCCCTGATGTCCAAAGGCATACCCGTACAGTTGCCGCTGAGCGTTAAGCTGAATGATGAGGCAACCCTGAATAACTTTTTTATTGGACCCAACGGGCAGGCAGTCACGGCGGTCGAAACTCTGGCGGATCCGCATATAGGTCCGGTTGACTTCTCTTTGTATCTCTGGGGATCAGCCGGCAGCGGACGATCACATCTGTTACAGGCCGCCTGTCATCGCATGGCTGAAGCTGGGGGTCTGAGTATGTACCTGCCTTTGGCTGACGTAGCTGAGCACGGTCCTGGTTTGCTTGAAGGAATGGAGCATCTTGATCTGCTGTGCCTGGATGGGCTGGACGTACTGGTAGGCGACCCAGTGTGGGAAGAAGCTCTCTTTCATGTGTATAACCGACTGCGCGAGCAGGGTGGACGTTTGCTGATGGCAGCCAGTGCGTCACCGCGAAATATGGGTTTCAGTCTTCCAGACCTGATCTCGCGTTTGGGCTGGGGCCTGGTTTTCCAGCTGCAGCCTCTGGATGATCAGAACAAGCAGGAGGCCTTGAAGCTGCGTGCAGAGCGCCGTGGATTACAGCTTCCCGACGAAGTGGCGCGCTTCATGCTGAGCCGAGGTGCTCGCGGCATGGGCGAGCTCTTTGCGGTACTTGAGAGACTGGATCACGCGTCCCTGCAAGCCCAGCATCGTTTGACCATTCCCTTTGTCAAACGCATCATGCACTGGTGATCGGCTATTGTTCTTCTTGCACACGCTTGGCTTGAAAACCCCAGCGCACGTAACCCATCGCGGGAATGAAATACAGCACGCTGAAGCCGACCAGTAAAGCACCGTAAAGCAGTCTTCCTGGCTGGAAGCACACCAGAACTCCGTAGATAAAGTACAGATTGATGGCGAAGCAGAGCCATGCGTGGGTGCGCACGTTACCCATAAGCATACCTGGCAGAAATATCAGCAGGGGTACCAGCAGGGTGCCGATGATGACCAGCGGACTGGCACCATGCAGGTCAGCAAACAGAGCGTTGTAGGCCAGCAGCACGAAAATCACACCGAGATAACCAATCAGCGAAAGTATCCGGCAGACCAGCAGACGCGGTTTGAGGTAATCCAGTGACGGCAAGGGTTTATCAGCTTTTGACATGGGCGGCTCCAGCATGCAGCTTGCGGGTGAGCATTGCGATCCGCTGTCCGAGAGAACGGCAAAGCGCAGATTCATGAGTATCGAGTGCGCGGGCGCCATCTACCCCGGCATGATGGCTTGCACCATAGGGTGTGCCGCCGCCACGGGTTTCAGTCAGTTCGCTGTTCGTGTATGGCAGCCCAACCAGCACCATGCCATGGTGCATCAAGGGCAATTGCATCGATAACAATGTGCTTTCCTGGCCCCCGTGCAGGCTTGCAGTGGATGTGAACACCGCGGCTGGTTTGTCTACCAGATTCCCGGCGAGCCAAAGGCTGCTAGTACCATCAATGAAATACTTCAACGGGGCAGCCATGTTGCCGAAACGCGTTGGACTACCCAATACCAGTGCTGCGCATTGCCTCAAGTCATCCTCGGTGCAATACACAGCCCCGCTTGCTGGAACGGTGGGACTACTGGCTCGGTTCTCTGGAGATACTTCAGGTACGGTCCTGATGCGAGCCTCCAGGCCGCCGCGCTCGATACCTTCAGCGATCAGACGGGCCATTTTGGCAGTGGCACCATGGCGGCTGTAGTAGAGAACCAGAACGTAGGGTGTCGGCTGGCTCATGCAAAGAGCTCCAATACCCGTTCCGGAGGACGCGCCAGGACGGCTTTGCCGTGGCGAACCACAATAGGACGTTCGATCAGTCGGGGATAGTCAGCTAGCGCCTGTACCAGCTGCGCTTCACTGAGTTCGGGGTTGTCCAGATTCAGTTCTTTGTAGGTGTCCTCATTCTTGCGCATCAGCTCGCGGGCGCTCAGGTCGAGCATTGTCAGAAGTTCGCTTATCGATGCGTTATCCAGTGGCGTTTTGATGTAATCGATAATTTCCAGAGCTTCGCCTTGCTCTTCGAGCAGAGCCAGCGCCTGGCGAGATTTTGAGCACCGGGGGTTGTGATAGATGCGTGCTGCGGACATGGGAGTCTCCGTTATTGTAATCGGGTGCCGGGTGGCTAATGCCGGGCGTGGGGTTTATTCTAAGCTCTAATCATTCTGGCTGTCAGGGTATATGGATGCCGCCAAGACTCAACCTGTTACTGCATTTTTGCCGTTATCTACTTCGCCGGTTCAGTGAGGATAATTGTGTCAAGAACGCCGCTGCGCTGACCTACACAACGCTCTTTGCGGTCGTACCGGTGATGACCGTGAGTTATGCGATGCTGGCTGCTATCCCGGCCTTCGACCAGGTAGGCAGTCAGGTAGAAGACTTTATTTTCAGTAATTTTGTGCCATCCACTGGTGACACATTACGTCAGTACCTGAGTGAGTTTTCCGATCAGGCTCGCCAGCTTACCGGTGTGGGCGTAGCTTTGCTGTTGATTACCGCCCTGCTAATGCTGCTGAATATCGAACGCGCATTCAACGCGATCTGGCGTATCCGCCAGCCCCGGCGAGGTATTTCCAGCTTCCTGCTCTACTGGGCTGTGTTGAGCCTGGGTCCTTTGCTTCTGGGGGCAGGGTTCGTGGTCAGTACCTACCTGACGTCGCTTAATTTTTTTGGCACCGGGGCAACGGTAGATACTCTGACACGCCTGCTGCTGGCCTGGATTCCGCTGTTACTCAGCGTCGCTGCCTTTACACTGGTCTACGTTGCTGTGCCTAACACTCGGGTGCCCTTGCGTCACGGTCTGGCCGGCGGTGTGCTGGTGGCACTTTTGTTTGAGGGGGCTAAAGCTTCTTTTGCGTTGTATGTAGCCTTGTTCCCGGGATATCAATTGATCTACGGCGCCTTCGCTGCCTTTCCGCTTTTTCTGCTGTGGATCTACGTCAGTTGGATGATTATCCTTTTTGGCGCTGAACTGGTGGCTAACTTGGGTAACAGTAATGCCTGGAAGCGCCCAATGCTCCCTGGTCTGCTGAGTATGCTGGGTCTGTTACAGGTCTTTTTGCGTGCGTACAAACAGGGTGACGTAGTCGATCTTGGACGCGTTAATAATGCAGGCTGGATCATGCACGAAGAGCTCTGGCTGGAACAGACAGGCTGGTTAGAGACTGAACAAATAATCATTCGCGCTCAGGCAGGGGGCTACGTACTCAGTCGCGATCTCGATCAGATGCAGCTGGTGGACTTGCTTGGCCGATTACCTGATAGGCTCCCGAATACCAGTGAACTGCCCTCGCGTCTGCAGCCCGACGCCCCATGGTATCCCCCGCTGCTTGCAGCATTGGCACGGCTTGAGGAACAGCGCCGTGCCACCTTGGGTGGCAGCGTCAAGGAATGGCTGAATACCGCCGGAACAGCCGATGGTGCAGCGACTCAAGCGCCTGAGAAGGAGGCACTGCAAACATGATTGATCGAATTCTATTATCGTTTTTATGCATTGCTTTAGCGGGGTGCGGCCAACAATGGACAGACCAATGGGGCGGGCAAGTGCAAGAAACTGATTTGCAGGGCCGCTGGATGGTAGTCAATTACTGGGCTGAGTGGTGTGCGCCCTGCCGTGAAGAGCTACCCGAGCTCAATGCATTGGCCGAGGTGTCGGATGAAGTGATTGTGCTCGGTATCCATTTTGACGCCTATGAAGGTGAGGAATTACGCGCCCTGAGCAATCAGATGGGCATCCGTTTTGCCGTCGTTGGACATGACTTTGCCGAGGCGTACGGTTTGAGTCTGCCTCAGGTTTTGCCAACAACCTATATAATCAATCCGCAAGGGAAGGTTGCTCACAGCCTGCAGGGGCCCCAAACCGAGCGGGATCTGCTGGCCTTGTTGCCAATTGAAGGAGCAGATAATGACTAGACTCAGCGTACAAGGCTTTATACACGGTGATGTTCAGGGTGTGGGTTTTCGTCAGGCAACAGTGCGGCAGGCTAACAAGCTAGGGTTGGATGGATGGGTCAGAAACAGCCCGGATGGCACTGTAGAAGTCATGCTGTGTGGAGCGCAGGATGGCGTTGAAGCAATGGCTCACTGGTTGCGAGAGGGGCCCAAGGCCGCGAGGGTCGACTCAGTCGATCTTGAGGCTTGTATCTGGCAGGACATTGCCGGGTTTGTGCAGCTCTGAGTGGCGCCTCCTATTCATTGACGTACCAGTAGCTGTACCAATAGTCGAGCACCCTGTCAGGATACTTCTGGCTGCCTAAGCTGCCGTTATAGCGGGCCAGACCACGACGTAGATTGCCGTTTTCCTTGTCGAGATAATATTTGAGGATAGTGCAGCCGTAGCGCAGATTCGTAGCCAGATCTATCAGGTTGTCTTCCGGACGGCCGAGCTCGTGTTTCCAGAAAGGCATTACTTGCATGATCCCCTGAGCGCCGGCTCTGGAGAGTGCATACCGATCAAACAGACTCTCTGCGTGGATCAGCGCCAGGACCAGATCAGGTTTGAGACCTGCTGTGCTGGAAGCCTGATGAACCAGCCGCAGAAATTCCAAACGCTCCTGTTGTTTCGGTAGATAGGGTTGCATACGGGTCGACATGTCGACCAGCCAGACCTCAGCGTCGAAGCGGTCGTCGAAACTGTCTGAGCGAGCCACCGTTTCCAATAGCAGGGCTTTAAGTTGTTGATCGACTTCTACGGCAGTCTGTGCATGCGCGATGTCCGCGGCTGCCAGCCAGGTAAGGAGTATTGCGGTCACGATTCCTGCGTGGTTTGCCATGTCAGGGCCGTTTGTTGACGTCCAGAGCCTGAATGAACTCACCCTGCAGCACCGGATCGCCCGTTGTCAGCAGAATCAGCATATTTTCCAGCTGGTTTGATTCAACCTCGAGCTCAAGCTCAGCCAGGCGCTGAACGCGATAGGCCCACTGCTCCACATCGTCTTCTTCCAGATTGTCATATATTAGCGCTACCGCTTCATGCAGTTTGCTGCGCAGGTCGCGACCGATCAGAATGTTCTCTTCTCTTCGTGATGATTGATCCACCTGGGCGCTCAGCTGGATCACCCGCAAGTTCTGGTAGTCAAGATCGAGAAAACCATCATTCAACAGATTCAGTTGCAAGAGACCGTCCTGATCTGTTTGCAGGGTAGTCTGAAAATTACCCGCGACGACGGTTACCGTCTTTTCTGACCATGGCAGGTTTTGGTACTCATCGCGCTCGTCAAGTTGGTTGCCTTGCGCATCAAACAGGCGGACGTGGTATAGCAGCTGTTCGGTGACGCGCACGTTACGCTGGGGCAGGGACATGACCGCGGGCTCGCCGATGTCAATATGGACACTATGGCTGACCAGCGCGCGTTCTACCCGGTCTCGATTCTGATCGGCCTTCTCGTTCGGTGTGGCGCAGCCGATCAGAAGCAGACCAGTGAGCGCTGAAAGCAGACAGAGATTGACTGTCTTACGAATGCCGACTTGGGGTGATGCCTGACGCTGGAATACTGAAGTGTGCATGCCGTTTGTTATCTCAGGCCTTGTCGATTTTTTGCAGCAGAAACTCAAGAATGCCGTCGACCTTGATATTGCTGATTTCAGTGTCCCGCCGATACTTGTACTCGACATGGCCTTCGTCCAACCCGCGGTCGCCTATCACAACCCGGTGCGGGATGCCGATAAGGTCCATGTCAGCAAACTTCACACCTGGGCTGACTTTCTTGTCCCGATCATCCAGTAATACCTCAATGCCTGCTGCAAGCAGTGCGTTGTAGAGTCGGTTGGTTTCTATCTTGACGGCCTCGGAGCTTTCCATTTTCAGGGGTATCAGAGCCACCTGGAAGGGTGCCAGTGCAGCGGGCCAAATAATGCCGCGCGGATCATTGTTCTGCTCAATAGCAGCGGCTACAACGCGTGAAACGCCGATGCCATAGCAACCCATGCTCAAGGTGCTGGCTTTACCCTGCTCATTGAGAACGGTGCACTTCATGGCCTCGCTATACTTACGACCGAGCTGGAATATATGACCCACCTCAATGCCGCGTTTGATCTCCAGCGTGCCCTGGCCATCGGGACTGGCATCGCCTGCGACGACATTGCGCAGATCGGCTGCCTCATCATATTGAGCGTCTCGATCCCAGTTGACCCCAGTGAAATGACTGCCATCCTGGTTAGCGCCACAAATGAAGTCTGCCAGGTGAGCCGCTTCATGGTCAGCAATGACCTTGATTGCCAGGCCGATTGGGCCTATTGAGCCGGGTTTGCAGCCGACAGCCTGCTGGATCTGGGCTTCACTGGCGAAGGTCAGCGGTGAGTGGACGGCGGGATGCCTTTCAGCCTTGATAGTGTTCAGTTCATGATCTCCGCGCAGGATCAAGGCAACTATGGGCTGCTGCTTGCTCTCGCCGGCGTCACCCAGGACGATCAGCGTTTTAATTGTGTGTTGTGTGGGCGCGTCGAGAAAATCGCACACGGCTTCAATTGTGAACTGATTGGGCGTCTCAACCAGGGTTTTAGCCGCGCTGGCGGTAGGTCGATCACCCTGTGGTGCCAGTGCGGTGGCCTTTTCCATATTAGCGGCGTAACTGCCCGTATCAGAGAAGACAATCGCATCCTCCCCCGAGTCTGCCAGAACATGAAATTCGTGGGACCCTTCGCCACCGATAGAACCGTTATCTGCTACCACAGGCCTGAAGTCGAGGCCCAGCCGGGTGAAAATATTCGAGTAGGCCTGGTACATACCCTGGTAGGTGTGTTCTAGCGAGGCCTGGTCGAGGTGAAAGGAATAGGCATCTTTCATCACAAACTCACGTGCGCGCATCAAACCGAAGCGCGGACGGATTTCGTCCCGAAACTTGGTCTGAATCTGATACAGGTTAAGCGGCAATTGCTTGTAGCTGCTTATTTCGCTGCGGGCTAGGTCGGTGACCACTTCCTCATGGGTAGGGCCTACACAGAACTCACGATCATGGCGATCTTTTAATCTAAGCAACTCGGGACCGTATTCTTCCCAGCGGCCCGACTCCTGCCAAAGTTCAGCAGGCTGAATGGCCGGCATCAATATTTCCATTGCCCCGGCTTCGTTCATCTCATCGCGAACAATGGCTTCGACTTTGCGCAGAACACGTAATCCCATGGGCAACCAGGTATAGAGACCCGAAGCAATCTTGCGAATCATCCCGGCGCGCAGCATCAATTGGTGGCTGATCACCGTAGCGTCGGCTGGCGTTTCCTTGAGCGTAGAGATCAGATATTGGCTGGTGCGCATGGGGTAGTGGATCCTGAGACAGTTTAAGCGATGGATGTATTGTACGGTTGTGACCAGTTGGCGTATAGCCCGCCCAAAGGCTGGCGGCCGTATGGCGGGCAATAAAAAACCCGGCCTAAGCCGGGTTTTCTGTTTGTTACTGCTGAGCTACTTAGAGTAGTTCCCAGGTGTAGGAAACGATCAGACGGTTCTCGTCGACGTCGCCGCCATCCAGATTGTCGTCCTGACGGATAGTCGCGTTGCGCCACAGTACGTTGACACCTTCAATAGCACCGCTTTGCACGGTGTAGCTGATGTTGGTGTCACGCTCCCAACGGCCGTCACGATTAACGCCTGCAAAAGCGGTATCAATGTTGTCGCTGGTGATGTAACGAGTCATGAACGTCAGGCCGGGGATGCCCAGTCCAGCAAAGTTATAATCATAACGGGCCTGGTAGGAGCGTTCGTCCTTGGCGTTGAAGTCAAGATACTGAACCGAGTTAGCCAGGAAGACCGCGCCGTCTAAGTATGCAAAACCTGCATCGCCGCCCATGCGCTGATAAGCAACACCGAATGCATGATTACCTGCACCCAGAGTCAGAGCTAAAGAGGAAGCATCGTTATCAAAGTTGGCGTTAGCCGGGCTTTCGTCGGACGTTTGGTAATGAGCGAGATCGGTAACCAGTGACATCTCGTTGGCCAGTGCCAAATTGTAGGTCGCGCCCAAGAAGTGACGTTTCCACAGATTTTCAGCATCGGATGTGTAGAGGCTGGTGCTTAGGTCGTCGGAAAAAGCGTAAGTACCACCCAGATAGGTTACTTTCTCGTTTTCAATAACAAGCCCGTTGCTATCTTTAAGTCCATTGAACACGCTATCAACTTCAGATGAGTTGCTCATATCGCCACGGTCATTCATACGACCAGCTTCAACAAACAAACCTTCAATAGAAGTGTTGGTGATGCTGTAACCATTATAGTGGTTTGGCAGCAGGCGCGCGTCGTCGTATGCGATGACTGGGTTGGACGGCAGATGTACGCCGTAACGCAGAACAGTGTCTTCAACGATGTGGGCTTTTACTGCACCACGGATTTCGGAGTAATTGCTCGGGCCTGTGTTGCCTGTCCGAGTAGTTGTGTCAAAGCTGCTGGGCAGCAGGCCGGTGCCAGCGTCATCAGCGGTGCTGTCGAGCTTGATGCCGAGCATGGAAATGGTATCAAAACCCAGACCAATGGGGCCGCGGGAATAGCCGGACTCGAAGTTGAGTACAAAGCCCGTTGCGGTTTCATCACGCTTGCTCTGCGGCGCATTGGCACTGCGGAAATCGCGGTTGAAATTCATCGTACGGTTGCTAAGAGTAGCAGTAGAGCTTTCAATGAAGCCTTCGTTACCATCGACAGCAGCAGCTTGTGACACGATCAATCCATTGCCTACGGCAACTGCGAGCGCGATAGAGCTCCATTTGATAGCAATTTTCATTTTTTAATTCCTTCAGTTTTATAGACTATCCGTGGTCGCGGAAGCCGCAACCAATCATCTTTTTTATTATTGCCACAGATTAAAGCATCAAAAGATGAATTGCGAAACATTAGGCTGCAAAAACATGCTCTTGAGGCTTTGATCTATACTGCAGCTTCATGACTTAGTCGTCGCCGTGGTGCTTGACCCGGGCATAGTAGACTAAAAAATCGGTTTTCAAATGATTTGAGTCACAAATGTCTCAGGTCGAGACATTTGACACGCTACAGGCGCAGCATTTCACCCATGAGAGAACGGATTATGTTTGAGCTGCATCCCCAGCTGGCAACAGACTGCATCGAGGTAGGTGATTTTCCTTTGAGTAAGTTACTGATGATGAATGATGTGCAGTACCCCTGGTTTGTTCTGGTGCCACGAGTCGAGGGTATCACCGAGGTATTTCAGTTGGGCGAGGCAGATCAGCAAAGCCTCTGGCGCGAGTCGGCTTTGATCAGTCGCTTGCTGAGCGAGGTTTTTGTTGCTGACAAGATGAATGTCGCGGCACTGGGTAACGTTGTTAGTCAGCTACATGTCCATCATGTGGTCCGCTACCGGAATGATGTTGCCTGGCCCGCGCCGATATGGGGCAAATTGCCGGTCAGGTCCTGCTCTGAAGCGGAGATACAACAACGACTTGCGCTATTATTCGATGTATTACCTGGTGATTTTGACTTTTCGGAGACGTTTGGATGAGCGATGTAGAGGACAGGATAGCGGATTTGGAGGTTCGACTGGTATTTCAGGACGACACCATACAGTCTCTTAGCGAGACCGTGGCGTTACAGCAGATGGAAATGGAAAAGTTACGGAGAGCTGTTGAAGTTCTGGCCAGAAGACAGGCTGATTTAGCTAGTGCTCTACCCAGCAGCGACGACGATAATCAGCCGCCGCCGCATTATTGAACACCTGCTCAATAGGTATTTTGACGGGTCAGAGAATGACTACGTCTTCGGCTTGCAAGCCTTTCTCGCGCCGAGCGACTACAAATTCGACCCGCTGGCCCTCTTCAAGTGCTCTGTGACCTTCGCCGCGAATGGCACGAAAATGTACGAATACATCATCGCCTTGGTCGCGGGAAATGAATCCGAAGCCCTTGTTGGTATTGAACCATTTGACCGTTCCGGCCTCTCGATCCGATTTACGGCCCGGGAGACTGAAAGACAGTTGCTGCAACTGGCTCACCAAGGCCATAACTGTTGTCAGACAAACGGCTCCAACGGCTAGTCCGGCTGCATAAATTCCGAAAGCAACAAGCGTTGGCATCAACCAGATTGCCAGCAACGGAAGAACAGCGGTAAGCATCAACGCAACAGAGACGAGAATGTTAATAGCGCGTCTTGCTGGGGTGTCCGCGCGTTGGCGTCCTGTAAACTGTTGAAGGTTGAGCAAGCCGGTAAAAAGCGCGAGCATGCCTATATAGTCGTTCGACACGTTTTGCGAGAAGAGGGGCAGTGTAAAGATTAGCCCGGTAATGAGTGCGGCCAGGCCGATGAAAAGATGCAGATTACGAAACGTATTCAAGAAATTCACCTTGGATGCTATGACAATACTAATGGGAATAAAGTTACGCCCGACATTTAGACGTTATTAGTCGGGGCGCGCACTGTAACCTGAAATTGTCAGCGGCTCAAAGTGGGGTTTTTTTGGTCGGTGCCAAGATGACTGGAGACTTTACAAAAATAGAGCCGCGGCACTGATAAATACGCGATTAGTCAGTGCCGGGTTTGCTCGGAAGCCGTACTTAACTCTCGAGCATGCTACGCAACATCCATGCGGTTTTTTCGTGAACCTGCATACGTTGGGTCAAGAGGTCAGCTGTAGGTTCGTCATGGGTTTCGTCACAAATTGGAAATACGCCGCGCGCTGTGCGCACGCAGGATTCGTGACCTTCAACCAGCAGACGAATCATGTCTTTGGCTTCTGGCACGCCCTGTTCTTCCTTGATGCTGCTCATTTCCACAAACTGCTTATATGTGCCGGGGGCGGGAAAGCCCAGAGTGCGGATTCGCTCGGCAATATCGTCGACTGCTTGTGCCAGCTCCATGTAATGGCCTTCAAACATCATGTGCAGTGTTTGAAACATAGGGCCCTTAACGTTCCAGTGAAAATTGTGCGTCTTCAGGTAGAGCGTGTAGGTGTCGGCCAGCAGGTGCGATAAACCCTCAGCTATTTTTTCCCGATCATTTTCCTTGATACCTATATCTATCTTCATCATGACTCCTTTTGGGTGGTCGTTAATATTATCTGTCGACAGTATAGCTGCTCTGACGCGACCTGCATTCGCTGCTCAGTTTTTGTCGAAACGGGATATTGCAGGTTCGCTTGAGAACACGACCTTTCATGTGCAACGCATTAGTGGCCAGAGGTTCTCGCCGACAAAGCCCTCTTTCGGGTATATTATGGCGCTTTTCTCCGCGCTACTCTGCGCTCGCCGTCCAGAACGGTGGCGCGGGTCGCCCGATCTCTATGATAGGAACACCACAACATGATGCGTACCCACTATTGCGGCCAGTTGAACGAATCGCTGGCGGATCAGGAAGTTACCCTTTGCGGCTGGGTTCACCGCCGCCGCGATCATGGTGGTGTAATATTTCTGGATATTCGTGATCGAGAGGGTCTGGCTCAGGTAGTTTTCGACCCGGATCGGCAAGAGACCTTTGCCCTGGCCGACCGAGTGCGCAGTGAGTATGTCGTGAAGATCACGGGTAAAGTGCGGACCCGTCCGGCTGGCGCTGTAAACCCGAATATGGCATCGGGGGCGATTGAGGTTCTGGGCTATGAACTGGAAGTACTGAACCAGGCCGAGACCCCGCCGTTTCCCTTGAACGAGCATTCTGATGTGGGTGAAGAAACGCGTTTGCGTTATCGCTTCATCGATCTGCGTCGCCCGGAGATGGCGGCCAAGCTTAAATTACGTTCGCGTATTACCAGTAGTGTGCGGCGCTTTCTTGACGAGAATGATTTCCTGGATGTTGAAACGCCGATTCTTACTCGTGCCACCCCGGAAGGCGCGCGGGATTATCTGGTTCCCAGTCGCACCCATCCGGGTAGCTTTTTCGCGTTACCGCAATCGCCACAGCTATTTAAACAATTGTTGATGGTGGCTGGCTTTGACCGTTATTACCAGATTGCCAAATGCTTTCGCGACGAAGATTTGCGGGCTGACCGTCAGCCTGAATTTACTCAGATCGATATTGAAACCAGCTTCATGAACGAGCAGGATATTATCGGTCTGACCGAAGGCATGATTCGTCAGCTGTTCAAGGAAGTGCTCGATGTCGATCTGGGCGACTTCCCGCATATGACCTTTGAGGAGGCCATGCGCCGCTACGGCTCGGACAAGCCAGACCTACGCATCCCGCTTGAGCTGGTGGATGTAGCCGACCAATTGTCCGAAGTGGATTTCAAGGTTTTCAGTGGTCCTGCCACCGACCCCAAGGGCCGGGTTGCTGCATTGCGCGTGCCGGGTGGCGCGAGCATGCCACGCAAGCAAATTGATGATTACACCAAGTTTGTCGGTATCTATGGTGCTAAAGGCCTGGCGTATATCAAGGTCAACGAGCGCGCCAAGGGCGTTGAGGGCCTGCAGTCGCCGATCGTCAAGTTCATTCCCGAGGCCAATCTTCAGGTGATTCTGGATCGGGTTGGGGCTGTAGACGGCGACATCGTGTTCTTTGGCGCCGACAAGGCAAAGATCGTTTCCGAAGCTCTGGGCGCCCTGCGTATCAAGCTGGGTCAGGATCTGAATCTGATGACCTGTGATTGGGCGCCATTGTGGGTGATTGACTTCCCGATGTTCGAAGAAGGCGAAGACGGCAGTCTGAGCGCTCTGCATCATCCTTTCACTGCACCCAAATGCAGCCCTGAGGAGCTTCAGGCCAATCCGGCTACGGCATTGTCGCGCGCCTATGACATGGTCCTTAATGGTACTGAGCTGGGTGGCGGTTCGATTCGTATCCATCGCAAAGAGATGCAGCAGACGGTTTTCGATATTCTGGACATCAGTGCCGAGGAGCAGCAGGAAAAGTTCGGCTTCCTGCTGGATGCCCTGAAGTATGGTGCGCCGCCGCATGGTGGTCTGGCATTTGGTCTGGATCGTCTGGTTATGCTGGTCACCGGCGCGCAGTCGATCCGTGAGGTTATTGCGTTCCCGAAAACCCAGAGCGCCGCCTGCGTCATGACTCAGGCTCCTGGCGTTGTAGATAACAAAGCTCTGCGCGAACTGCACATTCGTCTGCGTGAACAGCCCAAGGTCGAGTAAGCCGTATGGCAGGACATTCCAAATGGGCCAATATCAAGCACCGCAAGGCGGCCCAGGACGCCAAGCGGGGCAAAGTCTTCAATAAGCTTATTCGCGAGCTGACTGTGGCGGCGAAACTCGGCGGCCCCGAGCCGGCTGATAATCCGCGCTTGCGTGCGGCAGTAGATAAATCGCTGACTGCCAATATGACCCGAGATACGATCGACCGGGCCATTGCCCGCGGTGTAGGTAGTACCGATGCCGACACTGTGGAGGAGCTTACCTATGAAGGCTACGGCCCCGGTGGTGTGGCGGTACTGGTCGAGGTAATGACTGATAATCGCAACCGCACAGTCAGCGAGGTGCGACATGCCTTCAACAAATGTGGTGGTAACCTGGGTACTGATGGTTCGGTAGCCTATCTATTCGCGCGCCGTGGCCAGATCAGCTACGGTCCGGGAACGGATGAAAATGCACTGATTGAAGAGGCTTTGGAGGCGGGCGCTGAGGATATCATCGCCAACAGCGATGGTTCAGTTGATGTCTTTACCGCCTTTGAGGACTTCGGCGTGGTGCGTGATCACCTCGATGGGTCTGGTTTCACCCGTGAGGCTGCGGATATCAGCATGATTCCCGTGACGATTGTGTCCCTCGATCTGGGCGGCGCGGAAAGTGTTATTCGTCTGGTCGATATGCTCGAAGATCTCGATGACGTTCAGAACGTGTACAGCAATGCAGATATACCCGACGACGTCATGGAACAGCTTGGTTAAATTCACGCTGAAACAACAAAGGGAGGCCCAGGCCTCCCTTTTTTACATCTGTGATCTTTTGTCGAAAGGCGCAGCAGATATGGCACACTAGACTTCATACACTTAGTGGAAATAACAACGCATGGCCCTGATATTGGGGATAGACCCTGGTTCGCGCACCACTGGCTACGGTATCGTCCGTGAGCACGCCGGCAAGTGCGAGTACATCACCTCGGGATGTATCCGTCTTGGCGACGGACCACTGCCGGGTCGCCTCAAACTTATCTTCGAGGGTTTGAGTGAACTGATCGGCAGATTCGAACCGCACATACTCAGCATCGAGCAGGTGTTTCTGGCTCGCAACCCGGACTCCGCACTTAAGCTGGGCCAAGCCCGCGGCGCGGCGATAGTCGCGGCAGTGCATACGGGAATGGAGGTGCATGAGTACACCGCACGACAGATAAAACAGTCGGTGGTAGGTACTGGCGCCGCGGACAAGACGCAGGTTCAGCATATGGTCACTCAGCTGCTCGGACTCTCTGGCACCCCCCAGGCTGATGCCGCTGACGCCTTAGCGGCGGCGCTATGCCATGCCCATTCGGTTGCACTGAATCAGCAATTGGGGGGCGGTTTGCTGGGTTTGCGCAGCGGGCGCGTGCGCCATCGATAGACGCTTTTTGAGAGAACTGTTGCAATGATTGGACGATTGACAGGCATTCTGCTGGAAAAACAGCCGCCGCACCTATTGCTAGACGTACAGGGCGTAGGCTACGAGCTCGATGCGCCCATGAGTACATTCTACAAGTTCCCTGCACTGGGCCAATCAGTCACCTTGCATACGCACATGGTCGTGCGCGAAGACGCTCAATTGCTTTATGCCTTTGCAGAAAAACGTGAGCGTGACATTTTTCGTGAGTTGATCAGGCTCAATGGTGTGGGGCCGAAACTGGCACTGGCATTGATGTCAGGTCTGGACGTCGACGAATTGGTTCGCGCGGTGCAGGCGCAGGATACAAGCGCTCTGGTACGCGTGCCGGGTGTAGGCAAGAAAACCGCCGAGCGCTTACTGATCGAGCTGCGTGACAGGTTCAAGGCATGGGAGGCTTTGCCGGGTACATTCAAGCCGTTGGCTTCAGAAGGAGGTGCTCAGGCGCCAGCTTCGCAGAGCAGTGACGCTGTCAGTGCGCTTATATCTCTGGGATACAAGCCCCAGGAAGCAAGCCGCGCTGTTGCTGCAGTAGAAGAAGATGGCATGAGCAGTGAAGAGTTGATTCGCCGCGCGCTCAAGGGCATCGTTTAACCGCTTTTCATATAACGCACAGGATATTCATGCTGGAAGAAGATCGCTTGATTGCTGCTGCGCCGCGGCAGCAGCAGGAAGATGTTATCGACCGGGCTATCCGCCCCTATCGGCTGGCAGATTACATCGGCCAGCCGAGTGTGCGCGCCCAGATGGAACTGTTCATAAAGGCAGCCAAGGGACGCGGCGAAGCGCTCGACCATGTGTTGATCTTTGGTCCGCCTGGCCTGGGCAAGACCACGCTGGCCAATATCATCGCCCAGGAAATGGGTGTGAAGATCAAGAGTACCTCCGGCCCGGTACTCGAGCGAGCGGGCGACCTGGCTGCCATGCTGACCAGCCTGGAAGCCGGGGATGTGTTGTTTGTCGACGAAATACATCGCTTGTCGCCGGTGGTCGAAGAGATTCTTTACCCGGCGATGGAAGATTATCAGCTCGATATCATGATCGGCGAAGGCCCGGCGGCCCGCTCGATCAAACTCGAGTTGCCGCCCTTTACGCTGGTGGGCGCAACCACCCGTGCCGGCATGCTGACAAATCCATTACGCGATCGTTTTGGCATCACCCAGCGGCTGGAATTCTATGGCGTAGATGATCTAGCCACTATTGTCAAGCGCTCGGCGAGTATCCTCAAACTGGAAATCGACCCCCGTGGCGCCCATGAAATCGCCAGGCGCTCACGCGGTACGCCGCGGATTGCCAACCGGTTGTTGCGGCGGGTTCGTGATTTTGCTGAAGTGCGTGGCAGCGGTCATATCACCCTGGATGTGGCGGATCAGGCGTTGAACTTGCTGGATATTGATGCCAAGGGCTTTGATCATATGGATCGTCGCTTGTTGTTGGCCATGATCGACAAGTTCGACGGCGGACCGGTGGGCGTCGATAGTCTGGCAGCAGCGATCAGTGAAGAGCGTCATACCATAGAAGATGTGCTGGAACCCTTTTTGATTCAGCAGGGCTTTATTACCCGAACGCCCCGTGGGCGGATGGTGACTCGGCACGCCTACGAGCATTTTGGTCTTGATCTGCCTGGACGGATGACGCATCCCGGCGCAGATTGTTTTGTATCTGGTGATGATCCTGACTCACCATAGAAAAATATTATCGATATTGGCAGGGAAAGACTATGCAAAACCCACGGTTGGCTCTACATTATGCGCGCTGACTATTCCGGACTGCCGTTCGCGCTAAGAGTCCGAGTCTACTTTGAAGATACCGATGCCGGCGGCATCGTTTATTACGTCAATTACCTGAAGTTTATGGAACGTTCGCGAACTGAACTGGTCCGTAGTCTGGGGTTTGACCAAAGTGTCCTGCAGGATGAAAACATAATATTTGTTGTGCACTCGGTTTCAGCCAGATATCACGCGCCTGCGCGACTTGATGACGAGCTGGAAGTCAGTGTTGAAGTGTTGGAGTTGAAACGAGCCAGCATTCGCTTCCGTCAGCAGGTCCGATTGGTTTCCGGGAAAGTGTTGTGTGAAGGCGAAGTGTTGGTCGCGTGTGTCAGTGCCGACCAGTATAAACCTAGAGGGATTCCGCCGGTCTTGAAAGAAGCATTCAAGGCCCGGCAGGTAACAGATAGCAAGACCGAGCGAGGAGAGGTAACGCGTGCAAGCTGATCAAATGTCGATGTGGCACCTGATTTCTACCGCCAGCGTACTGGTACAGCTGGTAATGCTGATCCTGGTGGCTGCGTCCATTGCGTCATGGATCATGATTTTCCAGCGCAGTACCTTTATTCGCGCGGCGAAATCGGCACTGGATGATTTCGAAGATCGCTTCTGGTCGGGTATTGATCTCTCGAAGCTATACCGGCAGGTCACCGGTAATCCAGATAATAATTCCGGCCTGGAGCAGATCTTTCGTGCCGGCTTCAAGGAGTTCTCCCGTATGCGTCAGCAGCCGGGTGTTGATCCGGATGCGGTAATGGACGCAGTGCAGCGCTCAATGCGTGTTGCCATATCCAAGGAAGAAGAGAAGCTGGACCAGCATCTCCCGTTCCTCGCTACGGTAGGGTCGACTAGTCCTTATATAGGCCTGTTCGGTACTGTATGGGGCATCATGAATTCCTTTCGCGGATTGGCCACGGCACAGCAGGCGACATTGGCAACTGTAGCTCCGGGAATCGCAGAGGCGCTGATTGCAACTGCCATTGGTCTGTTTGCAGCTATTCCAGCGGTTATTGCTTACAACCGCTTTTCGGCCCGATCAGAAACACTGATCAGTCGTTACTACACATTTGCCGACGAGTTTTCGAGTATTTTGCACCGTCGTGTCCACGCCAGTAACGAAGAGTAAACGGGAGTCATCATGCAGGTGCAAGGCAGACGCCGGAAACGCAAACCCGTTGCAGAGATGAACGTTGTGCCGTATATCGACGTCATGCTCGTGCTCCTGGTGATTTTCATGGTGACCGCGCCCATGCTCAATCAGGGTGTGAAGGTTGACTTGCCGCAGGTATCGAGTGAGGTGCTGCCTTCGGACAGCAATCAGCAAGTGCTTACGTTGTCGGTATTGGCCGACGGGACCTATTACTGGAATCTCGGCGACACTGTCGATACTGAAAATCAGACGGACAGCGCTATTTCTCTTGAAGAGATGTCCGCAGGGGTGACCAAGATCATTAGTGCACGTTCCGATACGCTGGTGTACATCCGCGGTGACCGCGAGGCCAATTATGGCCTTGTCGTGGCTGCGATGGGCGCGTTGCAGCAAGCGGGTGTACCTAATGTCGGACTGATCACCGAGGCGCCGTGAATACTCGCGAACCGCGTGAGGCGGAAGCTGGCAGTTATGCACCTTCAGTGCTCAAGGCGCTTGCGGTCCACCTGGCCGTGGTGCTCCTGCTCTTCGTCTCTTTTAGTAGTGCACCTGTGTTTGAGCCGGCTAAACCGATTGTGCAGGCCACTTTAGTGCAATTGAATTCCAAGAGTCCGGCGCAGACTCAGACAGATCAGCGTATAGCGGGTGAGGCTGCGCGTACCGCAGCCCAGCGCCATGAGGCCGAAGAGCTTAAGCGTGATCAGCAGAAGCAAAAGCAGCAGGAAGCGGCTGCAGCGGCTGCAAAAGCGAGTGAACAAGCTGCTGCCAAGCGTGAAGAGCAACAGCGCGAACAGCAACAGAAGGAAGCGGCTGCAGCAACAGCTGAACAGCAAGCGGCAGCTGCCAAGCAGGTTGAAGCTGCCAAGCAAGCTGAGGCTGAAGCCCAGCGCAAGGCCGATGCGGCTCGCAAGCTGGCTGCAGCAGAAGATTCAAAGAAAGCGGCAGCAGAAGCAGCAAAGAAAAAAGCGGCTGAGGAAGCAGCCAAGCAGAAAGCAGCCGAGCAGGCAAAGAACAAGGCCGCGGAAGAGGCCAAGCGTAAAGCTGAGGCCGCACGCGCAGATGAAGCCCGCAAGAAAGCGGAAGCTGAAAAAGTAGCGCAGCAAAAGAGCGCGCAGGAAGAAGCCCGGGCCAAGGCGCTTGCAGATTTGCTGGCGGACGAAACGCAGTATCAGCAAGCCCAGGCTGACTTGTCCGGCGACGAGGTGGCAGCAAGTTATGATGATCTGATTCGTCGCTATGTCAGCGAACAATGGAGACGTCCGCCCACAGCGCGAAATGGTATGGTGGTTGATGTAGTGATCAGCATGCTGCCTACCGGACAGATTACCGATGTTGTTATCGTTCGTACGAGTGGCGACCCTGGCTTTGATCAGTCTGCAGTTCAGGCCGTGCGAAATGTTGGACGTATACCCGAAATGCAGCAGTTGTCACGTGAAAAACCGGCGACTTTTGATAGCCTGTACCGCAAACGTACATTGCGCTTCAAACCAGAGGACCTGTCATTCTGATGAAAATGTTGAAAATCTGGCTAACCGCCATAGCCTTGATAATCATGGCGCAAAACCTATTTGCACAGGGTGCAATCGAAATTACACGAGGGTCTGACAAGGCCGCGCCGATAGCCGTCGTTCCGTTTGGCTGGCAGGGCAGTACACCCCTTCCCGAGGATATGGCGGAGGTGGTCGCTAACGATTTGCGCAGCAGCGGTATGTTTACGCCTTTTGATCGACGTAACATGCTTAGTACCCCTACCCAAGCCAGTGAGATATTTCCACGTGATTGGCGCATATTGGGTGTCGAGTATGTGATCGCGGGCCAGGTCAGTGTGGACCCGGCGGCGGATCAATATCGCTTGCAGTTCAGCCTCTACAGCGTGATCCGCGAAGAAGTGCTGATGACGCGCACTGTCAGCGGAACACGCAGTCAGCTACGGGACATGTCGCATCATTTGAGTGATCTGGTTTTCGAAGAAATTACAGGCATCAAAGGCGCGTTCAACACCAAGCTTCTGTATGTTGCTGCTGAGCGATTTTCTGCGGATAACACCCGATTTACGCTGCAACGTTCCGATTATGACGGTGCTCGCGCTGTGACACTATTGCAGTCACGCGAACCCATCCTGACGCCTTCTTACGCGCCAGATGGACAGCGTATTGCGTATGTGTCTTTTGAATCGGGCCGTCCTGAAATATTTGTTCATTATATTCAGACAGGTCGGCGCGAGCGCATTACCAGTTTCGAGGGGCTTAATGGAGCGCCATCCTGGTCGCCTAATGGCCAACGTCTTGCCTTTGTGCTGTCGCGGGACGGTAATCCAGAAATTTATGTGATGGAGTTGGCCAGTAAACAGTTACGCAGGATTACCAATCACTTTGCGATTGATACCGAGCCGGATTGGTTGAATGACGACACCCTCGTCTTTACTTCCGATCGTGGCGGGCGTCCGCAGATATACAAACAGAATATTAATAACGGAAATACTGAGCGGTTGTCCTATGTAGGCAACTATAATGCCAATGCCAAGCTCTCGGTGGACGGTCGTACCATGGTTATGGTGCACCGCCAAGAGGGTAACCGTAATTTTCAAATTGCCATCCAGGATCTGGAGCGCGGCAATTTGAGGGTTTTAACAGAAACGTCGTTGGATGAGTCGCCTACTGTCGCTCCCAACGGAGTCATGTTAATTTATGCCACCCGTCAACAGGGACGGGGCGTTCTCATGCTGGTATCTACCAACGGTCGTGCTAGGTCGGTCATTCCGACTCAATTCACTGACCTGCGCGTGCCATCATGGTCCCCATACCTGCCCTAGGGTGTAACAACACTAAACCATATGGGGTTTTCCAGGAGTCTTATGATGCAAGCAATTAAATTTGGCAAGATCGCAGCGCTGGTTGTAGCTTTCGGCGTTATCGTTGGTTGTTCCTCCAAAGGTGGTGACACCGGCGGTACTGGCGCGGTTGATCCGAACGCCGGTTACACCTCTCCGGTAGCTACCGGTGACAACATGTCCAGCGAAGAAGCTGCCCTGCGCGCGGTAACTACCTTCTACTTCGAACTCGACAGTGCCGAGCTGAAGCCCGAAGCAACACGCGCCTTGGACGTACATGCCAAGGACCTGCGTGCTGCAGGTAACCGCGTAGTACTGGAAGGCCACACTGACGAGCGCGGTTCGCGTGAGTACAACATGGCTCTGGGTGAGCGTCGTGCTGCTGCTGTTCAGCGTTATCTGGCAGGCCAGGGCGTTTCTCCTTCGCAGTTGGAGCTGGTCTCCTACGGTGAAGAGAAAGCAGCAGTCATGGGTTCGAGCGAAGAAGCTTACGCTCAGAACCGTCGCGTAGAACTGCGTAAGTAAGAGGTCATATGAAAAGGTTCAGGGGTTTAGCAGCAGCCTTCGCTTTAGTGCCGTGCGCGGTACTGGCTCAGGTTCCCGTTATTGACGGCAGTGCGGGCGGTGTCCGTGGTAGTCAGTCGTCTACCCCTGTTACCCAACAGACCCAGGCTGGTTCCTCTATCGAGGGCCAGCTCATGCAGCAGCTCTATCAGCTGCAGCAGGAAGTCGCGATGTTGCGCGGCAGGCTGGAAGAACAGGAGTATTTGGTAAAGCAAATGGAGCAGGACCAGCTGGATCGGTATCAAGATATCGATCGTAGATTGTCCAGCGGTGGTGGGCAGACTCCAGCCAATCAACAGGCACCAATCGATGCGCAGAGCGTTCCCTCAGCCAGCAGGCCGAGCGCACCCGCAGCTAATGCTCCATCGATGCCAGAAAGCAGTGCCGGTACGGCCGAGGTCGATCCGGAGCGTGAAAAACTGATGTACGATGCGGCTTTTGACTTGGTCAAGGCGCGAGATTTCGAAAAGGCGATACTGGCGTTTAGCGCCTTCGTCAGGCGGTTTCCGAACAGCGAATACGCCGGGAACGCTCAATATTGGCTAGGTGAGATTCATTTAGTCGAGTCTGATCTAGATTCTGCTGGACGTGCCTTTGCAAAGGTCGTCAGCGATTATCCAGGTCACCGCAAGGAAGCGGATGCGCTGTACAAGCTCGCTGATGTCGAGCGCCGTCTGGGTAATCGTGACAAGGCGGTACAGCTTTATCAGGAGGTCCTGTCCAGGCATCCTAATTCCTCTGCGGCCCAATTGTCCCGGCGTGACATGGACAACCTGAACTAGTTTTTCTCAGGCATCCCCTTGCAGCTTCGGCCTAACGGCTCTAGCCAAACGCCTGAAAATCCTCTCTTGTTGGTTTAGACTATGCGCTTCGCAATTGGCGGTTATGCTCGCATCCAGAATTCCCTGGAATGAAGGCCGCCCATGTGGGCCTCTGCCTGTCTAGCAGTCCAGCCCTGGATATCCTATGTCAATTGATCTGAGTTCGACGCTGCGAATAACTGAAATCTTTTACTCAATCCAGGGCGAGAGCCGCACTGTGGGTTTGCCAACGGTATTTGTGCGATTGACGGGTTGTCCATTGCGCTGCCAGTACTGTGATACTGCCTACGCTTTTACGGGTGGTGAGTTGCAGACGCTGGAGCACATACTTGCTGATGTTGCACAGTACGCGCCGCGCTACATCTGCGTGACTGGAGGTGAACCCCTAGCACAGCCCAATTGCTTGCCTCTGCTCAACGCGTTATGTAACTCGGGCTATCAGGTTTCGCTTGAAACCAGTGGTGCGCTCGACGTCAGTGGCGTTGATCCCCGCGTCAGTAAAGTAATCGATTTAAAGACGCCGGGATCGGGTGAGGTTAGTCGCAATCTGTATTCCAATATGCAGATACTTGGCGCGGGCGACCAAGTGAAGTTCGTTCTCTGTAACAGGGAAGATTATGATTGGGCGCGCTTCAAGCTGGATGAGTACACATTAAGCAAGACAGCCTGCGAGGTTTTGTTTTCGCCAAGTCATGGCGAGCTTGAGCCGCGGGAACTTGCAGAATGGATTATTGCGGACAATCTGCCAGTACGCTTTCAAATGCAGCTGCACAAATACCTCTGGAATGATGAGCCGGGACACTGATATGAGCGATGTAAAAAAAGCGGTTGTGTTGCTTTCAGGGGGGCTGGATTCGGCTACGGTGTTAGCGATGGCTCAGGCCGATGGCTATCAGTGTCATACACTGAGTTTTGATTACGGCCAGCGTCATCGTGCCGAACTTGTCGCGGCGCAACGGCTGGCACTGGTCGCCTGCGTAACTGCACACAAGACAATTACACTGGATCTGGATGGCATAGGCGGGTCGGCATTGACCGATAGCGCAATAGCGGTGCCTGAGGCGCCTCAACAAGGCATCCCGGTGACCTATGTTCCAGCCCGCAATACAGTGTTTCTGTCCCTGGCCCTTGGCTGGGCAGAAGTGTTAGAGGCAGGTGACATTTTCATCGGCGTTAATGCGGTTGATTACTCGGGTTATCCGGATTGCAGGCCTGCTTTTATTGAAGCATTCGAGCGCGTAGCCAATCTGGCAACCCGGGAGGGTGTGGAAGGTGCCGGTTTCCAAATCCGTGCTCCGTTGCAGAATTTGACCAAAGCCCAGATTATCCAGGCGGGTTTGCGGCTTGGAGTCGATTACAGTTTGACGGTTTCGTGCTATCAGGCGGACGTCCAAGGACGGGCGTGCGGCAGATGTGATAGCTGCAGACTTCGGGCCTCTGGTTTTGCCGCTGCCGGCGTCGAGGACCCGACTCGCTACACTAAAGCGTAAAAAGAACTTGAGTTCGTCTGAAAAATCAGTACTATAGCGCTCGCTCGGGTCGTTAGCTCAGTTGGTAGAGCAGTTGGCTTTTAACCAATTGGTCGTAGGTTCGAATCCCACACGACCCACCATTTTTTCCTAATATCTTCTCTTTATCCTGTAATCCCTCCTCAGACTCCCGGTTCCTTCTTCTGTTTACTATCAGTCACGCAGTCATGCTTAAAATTGCCTGAAGTTCCCAATCGGGCACAGTCTAAAATCAAGCAGCTGGTTGTAGGTTGAGGCTAGGCATCAGGTAAAAGCCATCGTGGTATGATGCTTCCCATCAATACGGCCATAGGGTTTTTCTCATGTCACAGATTCCCGAGCGAGTGCTGGTTCAGGCACATTTAGCTGCTAAGCAGGTCGCGCCGCTCACTTCGGCCGAAGAGGCTGATTTCCAAACGCGCATCCGCGCCGCTCTCAAAGCGCGGGATGCGGTTCTCGTCGCACACTATTATACGGATCCGATTATCCAGGCCCTGGCCGAGGAAACCGGCGGTTGCGTGTCGGACTCGCTGGAAATGGCGCGGTTCGGTAAAGAGCATTCAGCCCAGACGTTGGTCGTTGCAGGTGTGCGCTTCATGGGTGAAACCTCCAAGATTCTCAGTCCCGAGAAGCGGGTGCTTATGCCAACGCTTGATGCGACATGCTCTCTGGATATCGGTTGCCCGATTGATGAGTTTTCTGCGTTTTGCGACCAGCATCCCGATCGCACAGTTGTTGTCTATGCCAACACATCCGCAGCGGTCAAGGCGCGAGCGGACTGGGTAGTAACGTCCAGCTGCGCTCTGGAGATCGTCAGTCATCTTATGGACAAGGGTGAGAAAATTCTGTGGGCGCCTGATCAGCACTTGGGTAACTACATCCAGCGCGAGACGGGCGCCGACATGCTGTTGTGGGAAGGGTCGTGCATTGTGCATGAGGAATTCAAGGCCAAGGCCTTGCTGGATCTTAAAGCGGTTTATCCTGAAGCGGCCATTCTCGTTCATCCTGAATCGCCCATGCCGGTTATCGAGCTTGCCGATGTGGTCGGTTCTACCAGTCAGTTGATCAAGGCGACTCAAACGTTGCCTAATGAGACTTTCATCGTAGCTACCGACCGTGGCATTTTCTACAAGATGCAGCAAGGCGCGCCGGGTAAACTGTTGATTGAGGCGCCTACTGCCGGTAGTGGGGCAACCTGCCGCAGTTGTGCCCATTGCCCCTGGATGGCCATGAATACACTGCCGGCGCTATTGCAGAGTCTGGAGCAGGGTAGTAACGAGATCCACGTGGACCCGCAACTTGTGCCCCGTGCGGTGCAGCCGCTTGAACGCATGCTTGAGTTCACCCGTCAGGCGCGCCTCAGTTCGCCCGGCAACGCCTGATCAGAGATTTTCGATAATAGCGCGTTGCTCGGCGAGATATTGTTGTCTTGCCTGAATGCGCGCGCTTTGCACGTAGTCACCGGCGGCCCGAGTGGCAGCAAGTCCGAGTTGTTCTGCGGCCTGATCAAGGTCGCCGGCCAGCATGAAGTATTCAGCCCTGGCGGTATGCACGCCGATGATGTTACCGGCCAATCCGCGTATTTCGGCTGTCAGATACCAGACGTCAGGATCGCTTTCGCGCTGGGCGGCGAGACGGTTAATCACTTTTTCCGCCTCGGTATAGCGACGTGCGCGCAACAGAATGTCGGCCTTGGCTTCCTGCAGCGGGTAATTGTCCGGGTTGATCTGCAGTAGACGATCAACCCGGGTGAGCGCCTGTTCAAGCTCCCCGCGGTATATATCCAGTTCAACTGCGGCCAGATTGACTGTGACATTGTTACCCTGTGATGCGAGAAGTGGCTCAAGCACCTTGGCCGCTTCGGCATACTGACCACTGCGCGTAAGCGCCAACACGAGTCCGTAGCGGGCAGCCGCATGATCACCGTCATGCTCGTCAAGTAATATGCGAAAGCGCTGTGCAGCCAGCCCCGGGCTCTGCTCGTGATGCAGTTGCACCCGCGCACGCATCATCTGATATTCGACGCTGTCTTTTTGCCCTCCGCTTTTCAGCTGGTCGGCCCGGTTTCTGGAGTCGGCGATACGAGACTGGGTGACCGGGTGGGTGAGCAAAAACTCTGGTGGCTTGCGACTGAAGCGGCTTTTCTGCGCCAGGCGCTCGAACATGTCGGGCATGGCTTCTGGATCATAGCCGGCACGTTCAAGGTTGGTCAGACCTATGCGATCTGCTTCCTGTTCATTTTGTCGGGAAAACCGTCGCTGCTCCTGAATGACCGCCGCCTGGGTGGATGCCAGCGCCGCAATTCCAGCGTCGCCGCCGCCTGCGGCCGCCAGAATAACGCCGGCCAGCATGGCGGTCATCATGGGTATGCGCATGCGTTCCTGTTGCTGGAGGTTGCGGGCGAAGTGGCGTTGTGACAGGTGTGCCAGTTCATGGGCCATGACTGAGGCGAATTCCGCTTCGGTGTAAGCGTTTAGGAAGAGACCGCCGTTTACGCCAACCACACCGCCGGGAGCCGCGAAAGCATTGAGTTGAGGGCTATCGATCAGCACGAATGAGAGGCGTCTGTCTTCCAGTTGACTGGTCTCGGCCAGGCTGTAAACGTGGCTCTCAACAAAATTCTTCAGAAGTGGGTCATCCAGGGTGGGCACTGCGCCCCGCAGCATGGACAGCCAGGCTCGGCCGAGTTGATGCTCCTGCTGCGGCGACATGATCGACGAACTGGTGTCTCCCAGCGATGGTAGGTTGTACTCTGCGTTGGCCAGTTGTGGGACAGCCAGGCTTACAACCAGGCATAACGTCAGACGTCTGACCGTGGCCTTGATACGTTTTTCAGGTAGTGCTTTATTAGAGTGCATGATTGCCTGTGTATCCAGTTAGACAAGGTTGTCTGCCATCGACCCCTCGGGAGTTATACTGTAGCACTTGCCACTCAGGAGCCAATGCATGTCTGTTGATATACCGAAGCTGATCGCTGACGAGACGCTCGATGCCCGCGGTTTGAGTTGTCCGTTGCCGCTGCTAAAAGCCAAGCTGGCCCTGAACAGTATGGAGGCTGGGCAAATACTCTATGTGTTGGCCACGGATGCCGGTTCGCAACGGGATTTCGAACGTTTTAGCGAGCTGTCCGGTCATGCTTTGATAGCATCGACCTGTCTAGACTCCGAATTCCATTATTGGCTGCGTAAGAAGCGAGATCAACAGTCATGATCAAGGTATTCCGTAACTGGGTGCAACGCTATTTTTCCGATGAACAGGCCGTGGTTCTGGCGGTGTTGCTTGCCCTGGGATTTGCCATCGTTATCGGCTTTGGCGGCAAGCTGGCGCCTCTGCTCACAGGCGTTGTATTCGCTTATTTGCTCCAGGGCATGGTTACCCGCCTGCAAAGGTGGGGCGTACCCAAGGCCGTCGCGGTATGGATGGTTTTTTTGCTTTTTCTTGGCGCGCTGGGAGCCTTGTTTGGGATCGTTGTGCCACTGGTATGGCGTCAGGTGACTAATCTGCTCAATGAGTTGCCGGGTATGCTGGTGCAATGGCAGGCTCAGCTCGTTCATTTGCCCGAGCAGTACCCAGCGTTGGTCTCTTCGGGGCAAATCGACCGTATTGTTGCTTCAGTCAACGGTGAGCTAGGCCAGTTTGGTCAATGGGTCCTGTCTCAGTCGCTGGCCGGCTTGCCAGTGCTGTTGACGATTCTGGTCTATCTGGTGCTTGTGCCAATTCTGGTTTTTTTCTTTCTGATGGACAGCGACAAGATCATAGCCTGGCTGGTTGGCCGCCTGCCCCGTGAGCGGCGCATGATGAACGAAGTCTGGACTGAGCTGAATCAGCAGATTGCCAATTATATCCGCGGCAAGGCCGTAGAGATTCTCATTGTGGGCGGCATCAGCTACCTATGCTTTGCGGTTCTTGGCGTCAACTACGCAGCGTTGCTCGCGGTCATGGTGGGACTGTCAGTGCTGGTGCCTTACATAGGTGCAACTATTGCCACGCTACCAATTGCGTTGATTGGCCTATTCCAATGGGGTTTAGGCAATGAGTTCATGGTGTTAATGATCGTGTACGCGGTGATTCAGGCGCTCGATGGCAATGTGCTGGTGCCGATTCTGTTTTCTGAAGCGGTCAACTTGCATCCGGTGGCCATTATTGCGGCAGTCGTTATTTTTGGTGGGTTGTGGGGGTTCTGGGGGATTTTCTTCGCCATTCCTCTGGCAACGCTGTGCAAGGCGGTACTGAATGCCTGGCCGTGCGGCCATGAGCCGGAGCCGGAAGTGGCGGTTGCCACTCCCTAGTCACCGTCCGATTGTTTGCCCGCTAGACTTCGGGCCGCGTCCAGTACCTCCGCGACATGTCCCTTGACCTTCACTTTGCGCCACTCTGCGCGCAGTACGCCCTGAGCATCCACCAGGAATGTACTGCGCTCAATGCCTTCATATTCCTTGCCGTAAAGCTTTTTCAGTTTGATCACATCGAATAGCTTGCACAGTGCCTCGTCCTGATCGCTGATCAGTTCGAAGGGAAACCCCTGCTTGCTCCGAAAGTTTTCATGGGTTCGTAGGCTGTCTCGTGAAACGCCAAAAATGCGCGTGTTGGCGGCAGAAAAATCATCGTACTGGTCTCTGAAATCCTGACCTTCGGTGGTACAGCCGGGCGTGTTGTCCTTGGGATAGAAATACACAACAAACTGTTGGCCACGAAGCGCTTCAGAGTCGACCGTCAGGTCGCTTGTGGCCTTGGCAGTGAAGATGGGGATGGGGTGATCCAGTTGAGCACTCATGCCAGGAGGTCCTTTTCGGTCAATGTATCGGGCGCCAGGGTTCGATAACAGCGTCCAGGTTCAATTCGTCACAGAAATCCAGAAACTGCTCGCGCAGCCAGCTCAGCTGCGTTTTCGCCGGGATCGCAATAGTCAGCGTCATGTTAAGCATAGCGGTGCCAGTATGCTGGGCAAGATAGGTGAAGCTGAATAGCTCCTCAATGTCGATTTCCAGCTGCTGAAAGAAAGCACAAAGCTCACCGCATAACTCCGGACGCTGTGCGGCTGTTACGAAGACGTTGTAGGGCAGTGCCTGTGGGCGTTCGTCCAGCGTGGTGCTGCGGCTCATCGACAGTGTGAAATGCTCGCGCCGGGCGACAGTGAGGAGCAGTGTCTCAAGACGCGCCAGGGCATCCCAGTTTCCGCTGACCTGCAGTAGCAACGCAGAGCAGGTACCGTGCCGGCTCATCCTGCTGCTGACGATCAGGCAGCGCTGCTCCATGCACAGCCGGGTAAACGTGGTGACCAGCGTTGTGGTCTGGCCGCCCAGGGCACTGATAACCAGAAACTGTTCTTTCTGTGGAGCTGGGGTCGACATGATGTTCCTCGGAGAGCAAGTTCGCGATCGGCCGCGCAGGGCAGCGGCAGACCGACAGGGGGCCGTATTGTCGCCCCGTCGGGCTTAGTGTTCAACTTCCCTTTGTCGGCTGCGGTCGCGCCGCGCAATACGCACTGCATTGCGCCGTTGCACGGCAAGGTTAAGCGGCGATTTGTGCATGGCTTCCCTTGTGCTGGCAGCACGGCGAAAGTACCATTGCTGGTCAATGTTTCAACTGGAGCAGTTGCATGATTTCAGGCAGCCTGGTGGCGCTGGCAACACCGATGGACTCACGGGGCGGGCTGGACTGGCAAGCTTTGGAGCGCCTGATCGATTTTCATCTCGAAAAGGGCACTGACGGCATCGTCGCGGTGGGCACTACGGGTGAATCGGCCACACTGGACATGTCTGAGCACAAGCAAGCCATTCGCCGTGTTGTTGATCAGGTAGCGGGCCGGATTCCAGTGATTGCCGGTACTGGCGCCAACTCCACGCGTGAGGCGGTAGAGCTGACCGAGGCTGCGCGCAGTGTCGGCGCTGATGCTTGCTTGCTGGTGACGCCCTATTACAACAAGCCTACTCAGGAAGGCTTGTATCAGCATTATCGCTTCATTGCGCAAGCGGTCGCCATACCGCAGATCTTGTATAACGTCCCCGGCCGCACTGCCTGCGACATGCTACCGGAAACGGTCGAGCGCCTAGCTGATATCAGTAACATTATTGGTATCAAGGAAGCGACTGGCGATTTGCAGCGTGCCCGCGAGCTGATCGACCGGGTAGGTGATCGTATGGCTGTTTACTCGGGTGATGATCCCACCGCCGTCGAACTTATTTTGATGGGAGGCAAGGGGAATGTCTCAGTAACCGCCAACGTCGCTCCGCAGGCCATGCACGAGCTCTGCGCAGCGGCCTTGGCCGGTGACGCTGATCTTGCCAGACAGATGAATGATGCGCTCATGCCGATGCACAAAGCGCTCTTTATTGAATCTAACCCGATCCCGGTCAAATGGGCGCTGCACGAGATGGGCATGATGGCCGACGCATTACGTTTGCCCTTGACGCCACTCAGCGCCCGATGCCACGAGACGGTCCGCGCAGCGCTTCGCGAATGCGGCATTCTGTGAGCCCCTCTCGAACCATGTATACCAAGGAAATGTTTATGAAGCCTGTTCTGGGTGTTGTAACGGTAGGGTTGCTCGCGGCTCTGAGCGGCTGTGGTTATCTCGGAGGTAATGATGGCTATTTCCGTGATCGTGGATCGGATTACCAGGCGGTTCAGGTTGAGCCTCGAATTTCAGTGCCCGCTGGTATCGAGAGCAAGCCCATGGGTGATCTGTTGCCTGTTCCTGGCCAATTTGAAACAGGATCCAGCAATGAGAAGTTCGAATTGCCGCGTCCGCAACCGATGATCGTCAGCGCCGATGCGGCAGAGTATTCGCTGCAGCAGAATGGCTCCGTACGCTGGGTTCAGGCCCAACGCAGCCCAACAGAAGTATGGCCGTTGGTACGCAATTTCTGGAATGACTACAATATTGCGATAGCCACTGAAACTCCGAGTCTCGGAGAGTTGGAAACGGGTTGGGTGGCGTTCGATCTGCAGCCGGATAACCCCCTGCTTCGCCGCATTTTGCCGGCTATCGGTCAGGGCCGCGCGGTCGAAGGCCAGGAACTGCGTTTTCGCCTGCGTGTGGAGCCGGGCGTGCAGGGTGGCAGTAGTGAAATATTCATTACTCACATGTCACGCAGCCAAGGCGGTTCGCGCTCTGACTGGCCAGATAATTCTGACAACGGTAACCTCGAACGGGCAGTGTTAGCCGAACTCGAGACGTATTTGAACCAGACTCCTGGCGGCGCTTCCATCACGTCACTGGCAGCTGCCCAGGCAGGTCCCGAAGCGACGCTGGCCAAGGACGGTGCTGGGAACCCGGTGCTCACTATGCAAAGCGACTTTAACCGGGCCTGGTCAGCCGTTGGACAGGCGTTGGGACAAGCGGATATTCGTATCGCCGATCTCAACCGTAGCGCCGGCGTTTATTACATTGATCTCGCGCAGGCAGCTAGTCGTCAGGATAAACCTGGTTTCTTTGGACGCCTATTTGGCAGCGACGAGGAGTCGGAAGAGGACACTGCGCAACGTTCGGAAGTACGACTCACCGCCGTAGGTGGGAGTGTACAGGTCACCGTGGACAAGAGTATCGACACCGCCGCGGACCCAAGAGTTGCGACCGACGTACTTGAGCGTATCCAGTCGAACCTGAATTGATCGAGCGGAAGTAGCCTATGCGCTATTGCTCACTTGGCAGCGGCAGCCGTGGTAACGCGACGGTTGTCGAGTTTGGTCAAACCCGGATTCTCATCGACTGTGGCTTTAGTCTGCGTGTTACAGAGCAGCGGCTGGCACAGGTTGGCCTGAGTGCGAGACAACTGAGTGCCATCCTGGTTACCCATGAGCATGCCGATCATGTAAAAGGGGTCGAGCGTCTGTCCAAGCGCTATCAGATCCCTGTCTACATGACTCACGGTACCTTGCATGCGATGGGTGATTTCGACGCGCAAGTTGTTATTGTCAGACTGGATGAAGGATTCAGTATCGGTGAGTTGCACGTGGAGCCGGTAGCGGTGCCGCATGATGCGCGCGAGCCCTGTCAATATATTCTAGACAGCGGGCAGCATCGCTTCGGCATCCTGACCGACACGGGTAACATCACGCCTTGGATAATTGATCGCTACCGTGGTCTTGATGGCCTTTTTCTGGAAGCCAACTACGATCCACATATGCTTGCTACTGGGCCTTATCCACCTAGCCTGCGTGCTCGGGTAGCGGGAGATTTGGGGCATTTGAGTAATCAGCAGGCCGCTGGTCTGCTTGCTGAAATAGATCGGAGTAACCTCCGCCACGTGGCTATTGCACACATCAGCGAGAAGAACAATCGGCCAGACCTCGCGCTCGACGAGTTAAAGAGTGCTCTAGCCGGATGGTCAGGTGAGTTGCACCTGGCTGAACAGAACCAGGGGCTGCCCTGGCAAGACATAACGGGCATGACCCAACCACTTTTCGCGTCCAGCGGGAGCCGATAATGGAAAAACGCACAGAACTCTATCGCGGTAAGGCCAAGTCGGTATTTACCACCGACGATCAGGATCGCCTGATCCTGCTGTTTCGTAACGATACCTCCGCTTTTGATGGCAAGAAGATTGAGCAACTGGATCGCAAGGGCATGGTCAATAATCGATTCAATGCCTTTATCATGCAGAAATTGGAAGCGGCTGGCATTCCGACTCAGTTTGATGCACTTCTGTCTGATACAGAAGTGCTGGTCAAGAAGCTCGATATGATCCCGGTTGAGTGTGTAGTGCGCAATCACGCGGCTGGCAGCCTGGTCAAGCGTTTGGGGATCGAAGAAGGTCGTGCGCTAACGCCTCCGACTTTCGAGCTTTTTCTCAAGGATGACGCCAAGGGTGACCCGTTCATCAACGAATCCCACGTCATTACTTTTGGCTGGGCCAACGCAGAACAGCTAAAACGTATGCAAGAGCTGACACTCCAAGTGAACGCGGTGTTGAAGCAGTTATTCGATGACGCCGGTCTGATGTTGGTGGATTTCAAGCTCGAATTCGGTCTCTTCAAGGGTGAGATTGTGTTGGGCGATGAGTTCAGCCCCGATGGCTGCCGACTGTGGGACAAGGCCACCGGTAAGAAGATGGACAAGGATCGCTTCCGCCAGGGGCTGGGTGGTGTGATCGAGGCCTATGAAGAAGTAGCTAAACGCCTGGGTGTTCCGCTCGGCTGACCCCTTCCGCCGCATCAGGCAAAACTGTTATGATGCGCGCCGACCGGAGAGTTGCCGGAGTGGTCGAACGGGACGGATTCGAAATCCGTTGAACTGGCAACAGTTCCCAGGGTTCGAATCCCTGACTCTCCGCCAGCTTCTACCTAAAAGCCCCTTTTCAGGGGCTTTTTAGTATATTTATTAATTTGGCCCATACTTTGGCCCATACTTCTGCCGATTCTTTAC